>Ga0157374_10000077_pt1 | contig 97269 bp, 84 predicted proteins | sample M25metaG_FD_115308 | JGI IMG/M metagenome (GOLD analysis project Ga0157374, IMG submission 115308) | Miscanthus rhizosphere microbial communities from Kellogg Biological Station, Michigan, USA - M2-5 metaG | ecosystem: Host-associated > Plants > Roots > Rhizosphere > Soil | place: USA: Michigan...
CCCCGGCTCAGAGAAACGCGCATCGCGAACTGAAGCATTGCGGGGTTCGAAGTAAAGTCTTGTTCGAGCGTCAGAATCTCGGTATGAAGCACGAAAGTGTGGCGGCCGAAGTGAGGGGGGGATAGGACGTCGCTGAAGTAGCGGGTGCGTCGAAGTGCCTCGACGATCAAAGGCTGAATCATCTGCGGCGGTGTTTCCGCCCATTCATTCTGGCTGAAATACGAGACCTGATGCGCCTGCGTCGTATAGGCCATTTGCCGTGTGGCATAGATCGAACCGGCCTCCGGGGTCAGCACCAGCAGGGTCGCAGGGTGGGTCTGTCCGATGGGCAGATCGAGCGGGATATTGTCCAATAAATATTGTTTCGTCTCAGTCGTGACTGGCGAGAAGACAGTGCACCCCGAAAACGCAAGAACGCACAGTGTGACGAAAGTCGCCCTGTGCCAGTCGATTTTCATTTCCGCTCGCCGGGCCCGGGTAGCGGCGGTGCCGCGCCGCGTATCACAATCGACGGGTCGCGATTGATCCTGGTCGCGACGTCGGTCATAGAGCTGGATAGATTGTCAAGGTTGGACAGCGCCTTGTGCGCCTCCGGCAAGACCTGCGTCTGGAGCGCGGTCACGGTGTCACGGCTCGACTCGAGGAGCGGCCCGAGGCGATTGCTGGCGCGTTCGGTGTTAGCCACGATCGAGTTCAGTTTCCCGGTATTTTCCGCCAGTGCCGTGGTCACTCTTTGCAAGTTGTCGACCGATTGCTTGAGCGATGCTACGGTTGTCTTGTCGAGTATCGATTCCAGCAGTCCGGCGACGACCTGAACGTTTGCGTTTACCTGATTCATCGCCGTATCGAGCGTCATGGCCTTCGACGGTGCCGTCGATATGATCGGATAGGGCTCGCCCGGACGTGTCGTCAGTGGCCGCGGATCGACACCGACGTCTTCGAGCGAAATGTAGACGTAGCCGGTAAATCCTCGCGCCGCGAGTCCTCGGGAGGTGATCGTCGCTACGCTGGCCGAAGTGACTGGCGCCGTTTTGTCGATAGACAACACGATGGCCACTGAATGCGGATTGACCAGTCGTACGCTTTTCACCTTTCCCACTTCGACGCCGTGAAACTCGACCGGGGTATCGGCAATGAGACCGGAGACCGACTCCTGGGTATAGATCTGATAAGTCGCGTATTGGCTTGCGGAAAAGAAATACCAGCCCACTCCGGCGGTGGTCGCGACAAACAGGAAGGCCGCAAACGCGAGTCTGGCCTTCATGTTGACATCGACTTTCATCGCCCATCGCCTCCAGGGCTACCCCGGCTTCGACAGACATCTGCCATGCGGAAGTGGCCACCTGCTGGGTAAACGATGGAACTCGCCAGGTTATTCCGGCGACCTTGATCGCATCGAAGGGGACGAAGCCGGTACGCTTACACGCTCCCGGGCGAGCATGCGCCTCAGTGGCGCGGCGAAGCTCGCATCGAGCTCGCCACCCGGTCAGTGAGTGACGCCTTCGACGGTCAGAACACGGGCCTGCTACGAGAAGACGTCAATTCAATCCCGTTAGCCGATAACCGACTCCCGTCTCCGTGATGATGTGCTGAGGCTGCGTCGGATCCCGCTCGAGCTTATGCCGGAGGTTCCTCATATAAATGCGCAGATAGTGCGCGTTTTCGATGCGCGCCGGCCCCCAGACTTCCCTCAGCAGTTGCTGGTGCGTCAACACGCGGCCCGCGTGCCGTATCAGCAGGACGAGCAGGCGATACTCGATTGGCGTGAGATGCACGGCGCCACCATCGCGCTCGACCGCGCGCAATTCCAAATCGACCGTCACGTCACCGAAGCGCGCTTTCGATGTCTCCGATGCACCGTTTGCGTTGCGATTATGTCGCCGCAAATGCGCGCGAATGCGCGCCAACAGCTCCGCGGCACCGAACGGCTTCGTCAGGAAATCATCGGCACCGGCATCGAGCGCAGCGACTTTCTCTTCCTCGCGCGTACGCGCCGATAACACGATCACCGGCATCGAGGACCACTCGCGCAGCCTCCGGATCACATCGACACCATCGATGTCCGGCAACCCCAGATCGACGATGGCAAGGTCCGGCCGCGCGCTCGCCGCGAGCGACAACCCTCGGCGCCCGGACTCGGCATCGAGCATACGTATCGCCTCGCTTTCCAGGCACGCTTGCACGAAGCGGCGAATGCGGCTGTCATCTTCGATCAGCAGTACGGTGATGGCGGGTTCCGACATGAGTTATCCGTTCCTATCGCCGGGCGTAGCATCGAGACCCTCGATCGGCACCGTCTCCAGCGGCGTTTCGTTCGCAGGGAACATGAACCAGAACGTCGCACCGAGCACCGTCCCGTCCGCCGCGACGCGGTTCATGGCGCCGATCTTGCCCCCGTGGGCTTCCACGATCGCGCGGCAGATGGCAAGGCCGAGGCCGATGCCCGGCTTGGCGGATTCCTTTTCGCCACGCGTAAACTTTTCGAATATGCGCGACGCCATAGCCACTGGCAAGCCCGGCCCGTCATCCTGAACTTCTACCTTCACGTAACGCTCGTCGCCTTCATGCTGCACCGACGCCACCACGCAGATCGGCGAGCCGGCCGGCGTGTATTTCGAGGCATTCTCGAAGAGATTGGCAAAGAGCCGCTCCACGAGCACCGCATCGAGCTCGATGAGCGGCAGATCCGCAGGCACGCGCGTGCGAATCGGCCGGCCCGCGAGTATACGCCGGCACGCGGCGAGCGCCGAGCCGATGACTTCCTCGATCGACGACCACTGACGGTTGATCTTCATGCTACCTTCCTGCAGGCGAGCCATGTCGAGCAGATTGGTGACGACGCCCGTCATGCGCAACGCCTCGTCGTGAATGGCCTCGGCAAGCTCGAGCGAACGTGCATCATCGACCTCCACGCCACCTGGCTCCCCGGCCAGCATGGACGCAAAGCCGACGATGGACGTCAACGGCGTACGCAGATCGTGCGAAATGGCCGACAAAAGCGAATTTCGCAATCTTTCGGACTCCATATTGACCAGCGCGTCCTGGGCGATTTCGACGTAGTGCACGCGTTCGAGTGCCAGCGCGATCTGTGCAGCGAACGTCTCGATCATCCGCCGCTGCTCGGGGACCTGGAGATCTTCCATGCGAGGCGAAACCAGCGCCATGACGCCGCGCGTGCGCATCGGTGCCTTGAGCGGCAAGTAAAGCGCACTCGTGGCGGGAAGTGTGTCCGTGCCGTGCCCGGCTGGCTTTTGCTGATCGTAGACCCACTGCGCGATGTCCTTGTCGATCTCGGCCTCGGCGAGCGTGACGGCGGGATCGGGGTTCTCGATCTTGGGGCGCACGCTCTCGTTGCTGTCCGGTAAAAGAATCGCGACGCGTGCCTGAAAGACTTCGGCCACGTGCCGGGAGCCGGTCTCTATGATCTGCACCGTAGCGAGCGCGGCACCGAGTTCCCGCGTCATGGCGAACATCGCGCCGGTGCGGCGCTCGCGCAGGTTCGCGATACGCGCCTGCCCGCGCAAGCTCGCAGTGAGATGACTGATCGTCAGGGAAGTGGCCAGCATGACCGCAAACGTCAGCAGGTATTGTGTATCCGATACGGTGAACGAAAGGTGCGGCGGCACGAAGAAGAAGTCGAACGAGGCGACGCCGAGAAACGAAATCAGCACGCCCGGTCCGCGCCCGAGCCGGGCCGCCGTGAAAATCGTGCCGAGCAGGTAAAGCATGACGAGGTTGGCGAGCGAGACCCGCCCGAGCGCCTGGCTGGCGATGACGGTGATGGCCGCGCATAGACCGATCGCGTACAGATACGACGAGGGCTTCGAACGCTGTACCTCGGCGCTCAGGCCCGCGAAACGCACCGCCGACTCGCGGCGCTCGGCTTGTTCGCGTACGGCGCCCGAGTTCACGAGTGTCACGTCGATGTCGCGTGCCGCACCGATCAAACGCTCCCCGGTCGAGCGACGCAGCCAGGCAGACCAGCCGGAGGCAGGCGATGCACCCACCACGAGCTTCGACACATTACGCATGCGCGCATAGGCGATCAGCGTTTTCGGCGGGTCTTCGCCCTGCAGCGCGACCGTTTCGGCGCCGAGTTCGGAGGCGAGCTTCAACGCATCGAGCGTTCGCTTGCGAATGGCATCGGGCAGGCGCTGCAGTCTGGGCGTTTCGACGTAGACGGCAAGCCAGTCCGCCTTGAGACTTGCCGCGAGCCGCGCGGCTGCTCGCACGAGCGTCGCGCTCTCGGGGCCCGCGCCGACACAAACGATGATGCGCTCGCGCGCTTGCCAGATACGCTCGATCGATTGATCCGCACGATATTCCCGCATCTGGGCGTCCACGCGGTCAGCCGTGCGGCGCAAGGCCAGTTCGCGCAGCGCGATCAGGTTGCCCTTGCGGAAAAAATTCCGGACGGCGTGCTCCGCCTGACGCGGGAGGTAGACCTTGCCCTCTTGCAGGCGTTCGAGCAATTCGTCCGCCGGGAGATCGACGAGCGTCACGTCGTCGGCGAGATCGAACACGCGGTCCGGCACGGTTTCCCATACACGGATACCGGTGATCTGTCCGACGATATCGTTCAGGCTCTCGAGATGCTGAACATTGACGGTCGTATAGACGTCGATGCCGGCGTCCAGCAGCTCGTACACGTCCTGCCAGCGCTTCATGTGCCGCGAGCCCTGCACGTTGGAATGCGCGAGCTCGTCGACGAGAATCAGCCCGGGCTTGCGCGCGAGCGCCGCATCGAGATCGAACTCGGACAGTTGGTGCCCGCGATACTCGATCGTTGCGGGAGGGATGACCTGGAGCCCTTCGATGAGGCCTACCGTTTCCTTGCGGCCGTGCGTCTCCACGACGCCGACGACCACGTCGACACCTTCGTCGCGGCGCCGCCTCGCCGCCTGCAGCATCGCGTACGTTTTGCCGACGCCGGCGGAGGCGCCGAAGAATATCTTCAACCGGCCGCGACTGCGCTTTTCTTCGTCTCGCTGAATTTTTTCGAGCAGCGCGTCGGGATCGGGACGTTCCATAGTGCCTCGTTGCAGAAATGGGCTATACCATGCCAGCTTAGCCTAATTCCGACCGATTCCCGATCAATGCGCAGATTGGATTCGATCGAGTGCAAGGTTCAGCCGCAGTACGTTCACGCGCGGCTCGCCCAACACGCCAAGCTGCCGGCCGGACGTATTCTGCTCGATCGTGCGATACACCTGATCGAGCGTCAGGCCGCGCGCCTTTGCCACCCGGGACGCCTGATATGCGGCGGCCGCCGGCGAGATATCGGGATCGAGACCACTGCCCGACGAAGTGACGAGATCGACGGGAATCGGCGCCGTATTCGTCGGATCGGCTGCATGCAACGCCAGGATCCTTCCCTTCACTTCGTCGGCGAGCGCGGGATTCGTCGGTCCCAGGTTCGAGCCGCCGGAGTTCTGAGCGTTGTAGGGGTTCGGCGTGGTGGCCGATAACCGTCCCCAGAAATAACCGGGCGCATCGAACTGCTGGCCGATCAATTCCGAGCCGACGGGCTTGCCGTCCTTCTCGACGATGCTGCCGTTTGCCTGATGAGGAAACACCGCTTGGCTTATCGCCGTGACGATGACCGGATAGGCGATACCCGTGAGCAGTGTCATCGCTGCAAACAGCACGAGCATCGGTCGCAACAGGTTTTTCATGATCGATCGAATAAGAAAGGGATTCGGTTCAGGCCCAGCCCATCGCGGCCAGGAACATGTCGATCAGCTTGATGAACGGGAACGGCAGCATAATGCCGCCGAGCCCGTAGATCAGCAGATTGCGGCGCAGCAGTGCGGCTGCACCGAGCGCGCGATACGTCACGCCTTTCAGCGCGAGCGGAATCAGGAAGACGATGATGAGCGCGTTGAAGATGACCGCCGAGAGAATGGCCGAAGCGGGGGACGTCAGATGCATCACGTCCAGCACGCGCAGCTGCGGGTACGTCGTCGCGAACGCGGCCGGAATGATCGCAAAGTACTTCGCGATGTCGTTCGCGATCGAGAACGTCGTGAGCGAACCGCGGGTCATCAACATTTGCTTGCCGATTTCGACGATCTCGATCAGCTTCGTCGGATTCGAATCGAGATCGACCATGTTGCCCGCTTCCTTGGCCGCTTGCGTACCGGTGTTCATCGCCACTGCAACGTCGGCCTGGGCGAGCGCCGGAGCGTCGTTCGTCCCGTCACCCGTCATCGCGACGAGCCGGCCTTCGGTCTGGTGCGCACGGATCGTCGCGAGCTTCGTCTCGGGCGTCGCTTCGGCGAGAAAATCGTCGACCCCGGCTTCGGCTGCGATCGCCGCGGCGGTCAACCGGTTGTCACCGGTCACCATCACGGTCTTGATACCCATTTTGCGCAATTCGGCAAAACGCTCCTTGATGCCGCCCTTGACGATGTCCTTCAGCTCGATGACACCGAGCACCCGCGCGGTCCCGCTGGCATCGTCGCCACCGGTCTTTTCCGCGACCACGAGCGGCGTGCTGCCGCGCCGTGCGATATCGTCGACTGCCTTGCTCACTTCCTGCGCGAAGCGGCCGCCGTTCTCCTCGACGTATTTGCGCACCGCATCGGCTGCACCCTTGCGGATTTCGCGGCCAGGCGCCCCGGCGGGCGTTCCCTTCGGGTGCAGATCGACGCCGCTCATTCGCGTCTGCGCCGTGAAGCCGAGAAAGGTCGCCTGCAGTTGGGCCATGTCGCGCTCACGGATATTGAACCGCTGCTTCGCGAGCACCACGATGCTGCGGCCTTCCGGCGTTTCATCGGCGAGCGATGCAAGCTGCGCCGCATCGGCAAGTTCGTGCTCGGTAATACCCGGCGCCGGCACGAATGCCGATGCTTGCCGGTTACCGAGCGTGATCGTGCCTGTCTTGTCGAGCAAGAGCACATCGACGTCGCCCGCGGCTTCGACCGCCCGGCCTGACGTCGCGATGACGTTGGCCTGCATCATGCGGCTCATGCCGGCCACGCCAATGGCGGAGAGCAGCCCGCCGATCGTCGTCGGAATCAGGCAGACGAGCAGGGCAACGAGCGCGGTGATCGTCACGACGCTGCCCGATTTCATCGCCGCGACCGAAAAGAGCGAGAAGGGCAAAAGCGTCGCCGTTGCAAGCAGCAGCACGAGCGTCAACGCGACGAGCAGAATCGTGAGCGCGATCTCGTTCGGCGTCTTTTGCCGCTTCGCGCCTTCGACCATGGCGATCATCCGGTCGAGGAACGCCTCGCCGGGATTCACGCTGACCCGCACGACGATCCAGTCGGACAGCACGCGCGTGCCGCCCGTCACCGACGAGAAATCGCCACCCGACTCGCGGATGACCGGGGCGGACTCGCCCGTGATCGCGGATTCGTCGACGGAAGCCACGCCGTCGAGGACTTCGCCGTCGGCCGGAATCGTATCGCCGGCCTCGACGAGCACGACGTCGCCCTTGCGAAGATCGGTCGACGTCACGATGCGAATGGGCGACTTCGGATGCGGCTCGTTGAGCTTCTTCGCCGTGACGTTGTGTTTTGCGCTACGCAATGACGCGGCTTGCGCTTTCGAGCGTCCCTCCGCGAGCGCTTCGGCGAAGTTGGCGAACAGCACCGTGAACCACAGCCAGAGTGCGACGGCCAGTATGAAGCCGGCGGGCGCTTCGGCCTGCCCGCCCAGAGCCGCGATCCATAGCACGGTCGTCAGAATGCTGCCGACATAGACGCAGAACATCACGGGGTTGCGCAACTGCGTGTGCGGCCCGAGTTTCCTGAACGAATCGACGATGGCCGGCTTGAGGAGCGCGGGATCGAACATCGCGCGCGCGGCCGTGCGCGTTTGCCCCTGATTATCCGGGCGATGCGCAGGCGTTGGATGGATTGTTGTCATGCTTTTCCTCGAGATCAATGGCCCGAAATCATCATCAGATGTTCGACGATAGGGCCCAGCGCCAGCGCGGGCACATAGGTCAGCGCACCGACGAGCACGAGCGTGCCGAGCAACAACACGACGAAGAGCGGCCCATGCGTCGGCAGCGTGCCGGGCGTGACGGCGATGCGTTTCTTGTTGGCGAGGGATCCTGCAATGGCGAGCACGGGCACGATGGTGCCGAAGCGGCCAAACCACATCGCGATCCCGAGCAGCACGTTGTAGAACGGGGTATTGACCGTCAAACCGGCAAACGCGCTGCCATTGTTATTTGCGGCGGAGCTGAACGCGTAGAGCACTTCCGAGAAGCCGTGCGGGCCCGGATTGGCAATCCCGGCCGTACCGAGCGGCGAGAGTATGCCGATGGAAGTGCCGACGAGCACGAGCAACGGGGTGAGCAGGATCGCGATCGAGACCATCTTCATTTCGTACGATTCGATTTTCTTGCCGACGTATTCGGGGGTACGGCCGATCATCAGGCCCGCGACGAATACCGCGAGCAATGCGAAGACGAGCATGCCGTAGAGCCCGGAGCCGACGCCGCCGTAGACCACTTCGCCAAGGTCGATCAACAGCAGCGGCACGAAGCCGCCGATCGGCGTCAACGAATCGTGGGTGTTGTCGACGGCGCCGCACGACGCAGCCGTCGTCGCCACCGTGAAAATGCCGGATTGAGCGATGCCGAATCGCACTTCCTTGCCTTCCGCGTTGCCGCCTGCCTGGCTATCCGACGCATGTTGGTCGACCGATAACGTCGAGAAAAGCGGATTGCCGGCCTGCTCGGCACTGATCTCACCCCAGCAGGCGAGCGCGAATGCAATCGTCATGGCCGCTAGCACCGCGACGCCCTGGCGGCGATCGCCGATCATCCGGCCGAACACGATGGGCAGTGCAGCGGGAATCACGAGCATTGCGATCAACTGCACGAAGTTCGATAACGGCGTCGGGTTCTCGTACGGGTGCGCAGAATTGGCGTTGAAGAATCCACCGCCGTTCGTGCCCAGCATCTTGATCGCTTCTTGCGATGCGGCCGGGCCCATGGCGAGAGTCTGCTTGTCCGCCTGCCGGTCCTGCATGATCGGGTTGCCCTTCGCGTCCTTCAGGGCGTTGCCTTGCGCGTCGGTCTTCGGCGCCTGGTAGGTCGTCACCTGCAGGGTCGACACGTCCTCGTAGGGCTTGAAGTTCTGTATCGCGCCTTGGCTCACGAATACCAGCGAGACGACGATCGCAAGCGGCGCAAGGATGAAGAGCGTGATGCGCGTGAGATCGACCCAGAAGTTACCGATGGTCTGGGCCGTGTGCCGCGCGAAACCGCGGATCAGCGCGACCACGACCGCGATGCCGGTCGCCGCTGACAGGAAGTTCTGGACGGTGAGCGCCGCCATCTGGGTCAAGTAACTGGCTGTAGCCTCCGGCGTGTAGTTCTGCCAGTTCGTGTTCGTCACGAAGCTCACGGCCGTATTGAATGCCGCATCGGGCGTCATCGGGCCAAAACCCTGCGGATTCGCGGGCAGCCATGGCTGCAACCGCAGGAACGCGTAGACGGCGAGGGCGCCCAGCGCGTTGAAAAGCAGCACGGCCAGCGCATAGCGCTTCCATGACATTTCGGCATCGGCATCGACGCCGGCAAGCCTGAACAAGAGGCGTTCGATGGGACGACCGATACGGCGAACGACGATGGACGAACCGTCGAGCACGCCTGCCATGTACCGGCCAAGTGGCACGGCCAGGGCGATCAGCGTGACGATGAAGAGCGCGGTCTGCAGCAGGTCGTTCGCATTCATTCGAGTTCCTCCGCCCTGAGGAGCGCGTACACGAGGTAGGCGAACAGCAATGCTGTCGCGGCTGCCGCGAGCCAGATCATCCAGGTCGTCATGGCCGGCCTCCCGAGGCGCGGGTACCGAGCCTCTCGCATCCAGCCACGAATCCAACGGTCATTGCCAGGAAAAAGGCAATTCCCGCGATATAGATCAAGTCCATTCTTCTCGTCTCGCTTACGAACCATGACAGCCCTGAAGCGTAGAGGAGGGGGCGTAAAGGCAGGGACAAGACTGGGGGCGGCGACGTAAAAAACGCGTAAAGACGATTCTCCCCTCGCCGAAGAGACCGGCCGGACGTTCGGGCATTTCCGTAGGAATACCCGAAACGCTTATCGCAACATACGGAAGTCCCGTCACTCGCCTGACCGAAAGACTGAACAATGGAGCCCCCGTCTCACGGCACGCTCTACAAGCGTCGCCCTACATCGAGGGTTTCGGCATGTCCGCTTACACAGAACACGCGAGGTTCTTTTCGCTCCCCGCCACAACCGCTACGGAGCAAGACCGCGCAAAGCACGAGGTATGGCAATCGCTGGGGTCGCGCACCAAGGCCTTGCTGAGTACCGACGGTACATTGACATTGCTGCTCGACGCGTTTTCCGGCGAAAGCATCGAGACCGTGCTGCTCGCGCAGCACGCCGAACGCGCCGATGCGATATCGGCCTGCGCAACCATGAGCCTCGGTCCAAACGAAGCAACGACGCGGCGAGAGGTCGTGCTGCGAACCGCGCTGAGCAAGCGCAATCTCGTGTATGCCGAGTCTCGCATCGCCGATGCGCGCTTGCCGCCGCCGCTGCGGGCACCGCTGATGCAAGGCACGCTTCCCATCGGCATGTTGATGCGCTCGGCGCGTATCGAGTCGTTCCGAGAACTGCTCGACTGGGGCATCCACCCACTCGACGAAGCGCCTTGCCCGGACGCATGTTTCGACGCCACGGAACTCGTCTATCGCAGTTACCACATCGTCGTGGCGGGCCGCCCTTTGATGCGCATTACCGAGTACTTTCCTCGCGGCCTGTTCGGGGGCGTCGATGAATAGCCTGACATCACCGGTTCTGATCGTCGGCGCAGGTCCTGTCGGGCTGACCACCGCATTGTTGCTGGCAAGACAAGGCATCCGTTCGACGGTCCTGCAACGTGGCTCCGACATCCTGCGAACCGGATCGCGCGCCATCGTATTGCTGCGCGACACGCTCGAAGCGTTCGACGCAGCGGCGCCCGGCACGGGCGCGCGGTTGGCCGCACGCGGTATCACCTGGCGAGTGAAGCGGACCTACCACAAACATCGGCTTCTTTTCAGCGAAACCTACCCGGAATCGAAGGACGCGCGCTACCCCCTCTTCGTGAACGTCTCGCAACAGGAAACCGACAGCGCGCTACTGGATGCCGCGCGCACGCAGTATCCGGACCACATCTCGGTCGTCTTCGATCAGCACGTGACGGGTTTGCGGCAAACAGAGCGACATGTCGTGGTCGTTACAGAAGAAGGCCGGGAGTTCGTCGCGGATTTCCTCGTCGGCGCGGACGGCGCACATTCGAATATACGCAAGCTCCTGGGCATCGAATTGATCGGCCGGCGATCCGAAAACCGCTTTCTCATCGCCGATGTTCGCGCCGAATTGAACATCGATTACGAGCGCCGTTTTTACTATAGCCCGCCCGGCAATCCAGGCTATCAGGCCTTTATGCTGCCGCAACCCGACCGGGTCTGGCGTTTCGATTGGCAGGTCGCGCCCACTACGCGTCTCGAGGACTTGACCCACGGCGATGGCCTCCACACGAAAATACGCGCGCTCATCGGACCGGATATCCCTTATGAGGTGCTATGGACGAGTCTCTATCAGTTCAACAATACGCATGCGAAGACATTCGGCGCGGGCCGGGTCTTCCTGGCTGGCGATGCCGCGCATCAGTTCAGCCCGTTCGGCGGGCGTGGGCTCAACTCGGGCATTGGCGATGCGCGCGCGCTGGTCGCGCATCTGGCCCGCGCGATCGGGGATAAGACCGCGATCTATTCGCTCCCCGGCTACAACGCGGAGCGACAGAGAGCGGCTATCGCCAACCTCGATGCGACGGGAAGAGTCCTTCGCGTGCTCGTGCCGGCTACACCGCTGCATCGCGCCGTCCGTCATCTTGCGTTGCGGGGCGCGCGGCATTTTGCGTTCTGCCGTCGATACGTCGACTCCGGCCCGTACGCCGTGTCCCAACGCCCGACGACGCAAATCGATTGAAAGGTCGGCCGAGACTGGCGCACCGAGCCGATCGGCCGACGCACGCCGGTCGTGAGCTCACGCGCTCATTCGCTCATTCGCTCATTCGCTCATTCGCTCGATGAGTGCGAACCCTACATCGATGCGCCGCCGCTCGAGCGGACTAACCATCGTCGGACAGCCCAATTGACGTTACTCGGGAAACGGCAGCGCCGTTTGGCCATCGGCACGCATGTCGAACACGTTCAATGTCATCGCCACCAGCGCGTAGTAACCGAGCAGACCGACCAAGTTGATCGTCACTTGATGACCGAAACGCTCGGCTGCCCTTTGAAACGTCGGACCCGACACACGCTGCGTGTCGTAGAGTTCGGTGGCGAAAGCGAAGATCAGCGCGTCGTCTTCATCATCGAATTCGGGCTGCCGTCCGCTGCGGATTGCCTCGGCTGTCGCCGCGGGCACGCCGGCATCGAGCGCGATCGGATAGTGGATGTGCCACTCGGCCTGCGAACGCCAGCGTGCGGCGGTAACCAGTATCGCCAACTCAGAGAGGCGCAGCGGCAGCCCGGTATGATAGCGGCAGAACGCGCCGAGGCGCTGCGCATGCTGTGCGAGCTCGGGGCTGTGAATCCATCCGAGGAACGGACCGTTTAAATTGCCTCGCGGTCCTGACTGAATCTCCGTCAGGACGGCTTCCTGTTCGGGAGTGGCATGCGCTTGATCAAAGGCCGGCAAGCGGCTTGCGGGTGGGGCGGATGAGGGTGGTGTCACGGTTGGATCCTGATTTCAGCGTACGCCCACGACGCGCAGCGCGTCATCGATCGCATCGGTCAGGCGGCTGACGATGCGATCGATGTCCTCGGCCGTGCAAATGAAGGGCGGCGCCAGCAAAACGTGATCGCCTGATACGCCATCGACGGTCCCTCCCATCGGATAGACCATCAGCCCACGCTTCATCGCCTCACGCTTGATCGTGACGTTCACCGCCAGCTCGTGTGCAAACGGGACCTTGGTCGTGCGGTCCTTGACGAGTTCGACGCCGACGAACATCCCGCGGCCGCGCACGTCGCCGATATGGTCGTGCCGCGAGTAGTGCTCGCGCAGCGACGCTCGCAATTGCTCTCCGCGCGCCTTGACGTTATCGAGCAGGCGGTCTTCTTCGATCACACGCTGAACCTCCAGTGCCGCAGCACAAGCGGTTGCGTGGCCGACATAGGTATGGCCGTGCTGGAAGAATCCCGAGCCCTTGACGATCGCATCGAAAATCCTGTCGCTGACGAGCGTTGCGCCAATCGGCTGATACCCGGCGCCGAGGCCCTTCGCGATCGTGAGCAGGTCGGGCGCAACGCCGTCCTCGTCGCACGCATACAGATGCCCGGTGCGGCCCATTCCACACATGATCTCGTCCAGGATTAGAAGAATGCCGTATTTGTCGCAGACCGCGCGGATCTTGCGCAAATAGTCACCCACCGGCGGCACGGCGCCCGCCGTCGCACCAACGACCGTCTCTGCGACGAACGCCGCCACGGTGTCGGCCCCGAGCTCCAGAACCTTGCTCTCGAGTTCGTCCGCGAGGCGCTGCGTGAATGCGTTATCGGATTCACCGGGGCGCTGCTCGCGATAGGCGTAGCAGGGACTCACGTGATGCGCCTCGATGAGGATCGGAAGAAATGGCTCGCGCCGCCATGCGTTGCCGCCGATCGCCAACGCGCCGAGCGTATTGCCATGATAGCTTTGACGGCGCGCGATGAAATGACGCCGTTGCGGCTCGCCGGTCTCCACAAAATATTGCCGGGCCAGCTTGAGCGAAGCTTCGATCGCCTCGGAGCCGCCCGACACGAAGTACACGTGGCCAAGACCCTGCGGGGCCCGCGCTACCAGCCAGTCGGCCAGTGCCTCGGCCGGCTCCGTCGTGAAGAACGAGGTGTGGGCGTAAGGGAGCTGCTGGACCTGTCGTTTGATCGCGTCGATGACCCGCTGGTTACTATGCCCGAGACACGACACCGCAGCGCCACCCGACGCATCGATATAGCGTTTGCCTTCGGAATCGATGATCTCGATACCATCGCCGGCGATGGCAATCGGCAGCGTCCGCTTCGGCGCACGGTGAAAAACGGTGGTCATGCGGTTTCCTCTGAAAGTGCGTTAGTCAGCAACGGATTCTGTGACGAGGTGCCGTAGCTTGTCGCGTACGTCTTTCCAATCGTCCGCGTCCGAAAGAGGGGCTTGCCTGCCGATGATTGTAGGCCATTGTTTCGCCAGGCAAAGCCAATCCGATTGAGGGGCGGAAAGCCGAACGCGACCGCACAGACGCCTAAGGCCGCCTCTCTCATGCGTTAGAAGCGATTGCATAGGCCGGCTCGGTCGACGCGCTGGAAACGGCATGGTCCGAATGGCGTACAACGCTGATGTTCGTCATGCTTTCCTCTTCGAAGAAAAACTTCCTTTCGCCGAACGCCGGCTTCAGATCATGCAGCCAGGTTGCCGTCGGATCGAACTTTGCATAGAAGGGCCGGCGCACCCAGTTTGGGTTGCGTGCTTGCAAGAACTGAAGGGCGAACACCTTTTCGCCGCGAATATCGACGATGCCATCGATGACTACTTTGCCGGGGAACGCGCTCATCGAAGGGCCGCGGACCGTGCGCGCGAGTCCCGATACGGTCTGATAGGCCGCTTGGAAAATCTCATAGGCTTTCGCCAGAGGCAACTGGAAATAGTGGCTGGGACCGGTGTCGCGTTCGACGAACATGTAGTAGGGAATCGCGCCGAGCCGCACGCCCGTCGTCCACAGCTCCGCCCATCCCTTGGGGTCTTCGTTGATATGGCGAATCAGCGGCGCCTGCATACGAAGCGTCGCGCCGGACGAGACGATGCGTTTGACCGCACGTTGTGCGATGGCCGGACGCAGTTCCGCCGGGTGATTGTAGTGGCCCATGAGCGCGAGGTTTTTGCCGGCCGCAACGACCTTCTCGAACAGGCGCATGAGGTCGTCGGAATCCTTGTCCGTCACGAAGCGCTGAGGCCAGTACGATACAGACTTCGTACCAATGCGGATGTTCTGGATATGAGAGAGCTCAGGCGCCAGCAGAGGTTCGATATATCCAGCGAGAGATCGCGTATTCATGATGAGCGGATCGCCGCCGGTGATCAGCACATCGGTCACTTCGGGATGTTGCTGCAGATAGGCAACCAGTTCGTTGGATTCCCGCGCATCGAACTTGAGATCGTCCATGCCGACGAATTGAGGCCAACGAAAGCAGAAGGTGCAATAAGCGTGGCAGGTTTGTCCAGAGCTGGGGAAGAACAGCACGGTTTCTTTGTATTTGTGTTGCAGGCCGCTTACCGGTTGACCGTCCAGGAACGGGACGTTGTGCGTCATTTGGCCTGCCGGATGCGGATTCATGCGCATACGGATCGCACGCACCATTTCCTCGATGGCGGCCTCATCCTTTTTCTCGAGTACGAGATCGCGCAACTGCGCATACTCGGACGGCGGCAGCATGTCTTCGTGAGGAAATGTCAGGCGATAGATTGGATCGTTCGGGATGTTGGTCCAATCGATCAGTTCGTTCATGACGTACTGATTCGTGCGAAACGGCAAGACGCGAGAGACGACCTGTACTGCTTCGCGAAGCTTCGTCGGAAGCAGTTGCCATTGGGGGGCCTGGCTGATCGTTTGGCGGGTGTAGGGTTTGAACTTTACGGGAAGCTCGTCGTTGGACATGATGCTCCTTCGATTCGAAAGAAAATATTTATATAAAGACAAGGAACGCTAATAAGGTTTCCCTGAAGAAATTCTTCGACGCAGTTCGGTTCGATGGCCGAGGCCTACGAAACGCTACAAGACAGCGGCAACATCGCTCTGGGGAAAGCCCGCGGCCCGTTGCGAAGCATGGCGATACGTGATTCCACTTGAACGATGTCCCCGCGATATGGAAGACATTGTTGCGATATGGTTCGCCACTAGCAAACGATATAAACTCGCGACGTTGTGCGTTTGAGGAAGGATCCGTGAAACGAAAGATACCGAGTATTGAAGCGCTGATCGCCTTCGAGGCGGCGGCCCGTCACTTGAGCTTCACACGCAGCGCCGACGAACTCGCCGTGACGCAGAGCGCCGTGGGACGGCAGGTTGCGGTCCTCGAGGAGTATCTAGGCATTGCGCTGTTCAACCGGGTCAAGAAGCGTCTCACGTTGACAGAGGTCGGCCAGCTCTATGCCAAGCAGGTGCGAGAGAACCTCGGGAGAATGGAGCGTGACACCCTGGCGGTGATGGCCCATCGGAATGCCGGCGGTATCCTCGAACTCGCTGTTATTCCCACGTTCGCCACGCGATGGTTGATTCCGCGGCTTCCGCGATTCTATGAGGCGCACGAAAACATTGTCGTCAACCTGTCGACGCGGGCCGAGCCGTTCCTGTTCACCGACACACAGTTCGACGCAGCGATTCACTTCGGCGATCCCATCTGGCCCGGGGCAATCGCCAAATATTTGTTCGGCGAAGAGATGACTGCCGTATGCAGTCCTCAATTCATGAACGGACGGTCCGGCCTGGGACCTCACGATGTTCCGAATTTCACGTTGCTGCATCAGTCGGCACGTCCCGATGCATGGCGACAATGGCTCGCGCAGGCAGGCGTTCACGACGCGGACAGCATGAAAGGTCAGCGATATGAACTCTTTTCGATGTTGGTGGAAGCCGCCCGCGCAGGATTGGGGATCGCGCTCGTGCCGCGATTCCTCGTTTCGCATGAGTTGGCTAGGGGTGAACTCATGTGTCCTTGCAATCTGCCCTTGCGGAGCGACAAGGGCTACTACCTCGTGTATCCGGAGCACAAACAGAATTCGCCGTGGTTGCAGGCGTTCGAGGCATGGCTGCTGTCGGCAGCGAGCCGGTACATCGAGCGCGGCGGGGAGTATTAGGAGGAGGGTGCTGAACGCGGCGCAGCTTCTCATGTCGTCGACGACGCGCAGAATGGGGCCCCGCGCGTCGTTCGATCCAAAGCCCAAGCACATCGCGCGTGCTATCGGCTGGCTGCGACGGTGCCTGAATTGACTGGCGTTACAGTTCTCGGAGCCTGTCGGCGATGGCGTCCAACAGACCAATTGCGCTCGAGGTGTCTGTCGGCAAATTGTCGTAGACCTGTTCCAGATAGTTGTCGGCGAGCGACGCCAACGTGCCTTCGCCCTCGGTCGCCCCTTCGTCGGAGATGGCCAGCTCCAGACGTTCGAGCACATCGCCAAGGCCACGCCAACGGTTGCGGGCGCTTTCCGTGACCAGCAACGTTTCGGCCTCGTCATAAATTTCGCGCACCTCGTTGAGACTCGCTGTCTCGAGCTGATCTTGCAGCGATGCCGACGTTTCCGCGCGCTCCCGATGACTGTTGTAGGCTTCCAGCGTCGGCCGGGTGAAGCCACCCTGTTCTTTCGTGACGATCCCCGTCAATGGCGTCCCTGTTCTCTTCCATAGCTGGTGGTAGTCGCCGTCGAGCGTATTGGCCGTCTTGTTCACGGGATGCAGGCCCATGCCGGAATGAGGCTGTCCCGTCCAAAACGTGTCCGGATGGTGCGACAAGGTCTTGCCTTCGCTGCGCTTCTCGTTCTGTTTGCGGGCCTCTTTGAGAATGGCGGCGGATTGCGGTTGGATGGGTTTCGTGCTCTGGCCTGTCAATGGTCGCGGTAAGGGCAGGGAAGACGAATAGTCGACGAAGCTATTCGTGAGCATGGCGCCGGAGCGCACGTCGCTGCGTATGTCCGGGGTCAGCGTGAGTTGCCCGCCACGGTGGTACTGCAGTTGGTCCCGGGTCAAATCGACGACCAGATCTGTGGGCTTCACCTCGTCGTCTTCGATTTGCATCTCTTGATGCTGGGATGCGTTCGGCTCGTCGATCTCTTCCGGTTCCACCAGGATGGGTGGCCCGCCCGGGTTGTGCGTTGTCGTCGAGACGACCCACGACGCCGGGATGCTCTGAGTCTGCGGAAATATCGGCTGGACATCTCTTCTAAATGCCGCCTGGATAGCTCTGAGCTCCATCTGCTCGCGCAATGCACCGAGTTCGATGTCGAGATTCTCCTCTACCCAGGCCTGCAGTGTCCCGTGGTCGGTTGTATTGTCATCGGCCAGTTCGTTGAACTCGTCGAGATCGGGAGACCCCTTCCACGTCATATAACTTCGAACGAGCTCAATATCCTTCGCCGACGCCTTCATGAAGGTCTTGAAGGGCGTGACTTTGCTTTTATCGGTGAAGTAGCCCTGCACGACGCTTGCGCCGCGCGGATAAGACGATGGCATCGCGCCCGGCGCGCTTCGCGCGGGCGGCGCAGGTAGCGATGTCGACGTGGGTATCGATGTGGCTGCGTATGCCCCCGACGTCCCCACCCCGAGCGCCTTGGCGCCCATCGTATCCGCCTCGCGCTCGAGCCTCGAATCGTCGTTGACGCTCGCGCCTTGCGGCAGGCTCGCCGTGGGCGGCACGCGGCCCTGCGCCTGCTGCACGACGTGCCACGCCTCGTGCGCGAGCCGGTGTTCGCGGCCAGGCGCGAGATGGATGTCGGCGTTACGAGCGAAAGCTTCGGCGCCCATCTCGGCCGGCCGCGGCGAATTGCGGTGTACCGCGACGCCGCTGAGGTCCACCCCCGAGAGCGTCTCGAGGCCCGTTCTCAAAGCCTCGGGCAGTTGCCCGATCTGGCGGGGACTGGCCTGCGAGCTTTTGGGCTCACGCTTGCCGCTATTACGTCGTTCGTTTGCGTACATGGCCGTTAGTCGTCGTTATCGCTCGCACCTTCGTCGTCCGCTTCCGAGCCGTCCGAATCCGAATCGGAGGCTTTTTCTTTTCCTTTGACGCTCGCTTTCGTCGGTGCTTTCCGCTTCCGTTTATTTCGCTGCGGCTTTTCCTCTTCTTCCTCCTCGTCTGGATCGACGCTCAGGGTCTCGCCACCGCCCGAGCCGGATGCCAGTTCATCGAGCCCCTTGTCACCCAGTCCACCGAATACAGCGGGATTTTCTTTCCGCCATCCTCTCGGGTTCTCGGACTTGCGTCGGAGGATCTTGCCGATCGGCGTTTTCGCGTAGTACTCCTCGAGTGTCTGTTTCTTGAGCTCGAGCCCCCGCGTTCCGGCGTCGAGCTGTTCCACATAGATTTCGATTGCCTTTTTCAAGGGTACGGCTTCGGTCTGGAGTTCAGAGAACTTGCCCTTGCTGAGTCGTGCGGTCTTCTTGAGAAAGTCCGTCACCATCGTATAAGCCGGGTTCTTCGTGGAAATCTTTTTGAGCTCCCCCCTGTCGATCCGATGGGTCTTGCCGAGCAATACGTCGCAGATAGCTTGCTCGGCCCGCAGACGCGCCACCCGGCTCTCGATCGCGGATATCTTGTCCGCCCGGAACTTCGTCTCCGAAGCAATGCCGGCGAATCGCTCCTGGTAATGTCGATTGAGGTGCGCGACCCGGCGATCGTTGCCTCGTCTGATACGCGCGCGCTTTTTGGGACCACCGTCTTTATCCTTGTCGAGCGCCGATTTCTGATTTTCCAATTTCACGAACACGCCCAACGTGTTCAATATGGTCTTGCGCTTTTTGTTCGCTCGCTCGAGGTTGTCTTTGGACGCGTAGAGCTCCGTATCGGTGGGGGGATCCCAGTCCGTGTCGGTTGAGGCCTCGTCGAACGATTCGGCGTCCTCGTCGTAATGGAGATTCGCATGCTCGGTGACGTATGTCTTGCCGCCGCCGCTTGGAATGACGGTAGACGTGTCTTTTTCCAGCGTTTGGAAAAACGCCGGGTTCAGGTGCGAGCGCAGCTCGGACACCTGTATTGAGCCTGAGGTCGAGCTCGGAGCGGACGTGCGCGCTTGCTGCTGCCTTGCACGATCGTAAGCGTCGCGGAGCAGCCCCTGACTGAGCTTGAACACGCCTTTGTAAATTTCGCCGGTGAACGACGAGTGCGCGAGCGCACGATTACTGTCGATGGGCGCGGGTAGTGCGTCGTGGAGACTGCCTCCTTCGGCCAAGTCCGGAACCGGGGGCACGATGCTGGGCAGATCGTTCGCGGCCTTACGAATGATTTCCTTCGTTTGTTCCACCAGGAATGCTCTAAATGCGTTCTCGTCCCGATTTTGGGGGCGGTCCTGCAAGGGGCCATGGTTGAACGTCTGGTACCTGAGCAGATGGTGGACGATCAGCTGAATGTCGGTATTGAAGCGAGCGTCCAGTTTCACCGCGTTTCCCGTGGCATCGAAGTGCGCCAACGCGGCGTTGACCGCGTCCGTGATGATTTTCTCGGCCTGATCTTTCGGCAAGAGTCCAATGGTTCGCAAGGCGCCCGCGAGCAAAGCGTTGAGGTCGGTATAGGACAAGTCGGTCTTGTCGTTTTCGCTTTCGGTCCCGTCGGAGGCTGTCGACTTGCGCTTGCGAGAGGGCTTTTTGGCCGAGGTTCCGGCGGACTTGTTCTTCGCCTTCAGGCGCCCCCGTTCAGCCAGAACGCCGTGAAACGACGAGCGTCGGGGAGGAAAATTGGCGGTATCCCCGATATGGGTTTCAAGGCGCCTGCCGACCCGTTCGAAAGAAAATGTCTCGCGAACGATGCCTTCGTCAAGAAGCTTTTTAAAATACTGAAGTGACAACTCGCCGTGGTTACCGTATAGCGCAAGCTCCTCGATTGCCAGCGTGAAATCCTCGATAGACAACGCTGATTCGGCGTCGCTACCGGAGAGCTCGTCATAGAGCGACTTCGCCAGGTTCTTCGCCGTTTCGTCGTCGTCGATCTCCTTGCCGTCGTATAGGAATACACCTTGCATGACATCTGTTTGCGGGCTGGGTGGGGAAGTTCGCGGCGCATCAATCGGCGAAGCGTCCCCCTGCGTCGTGCCGATGCGCAGCGCGGCGTCGCCCATACGGTCTGCCTCGCGTTCGAGTTCTATGTCGTCATTGACGGGAATATCGCTCTTCAATTGCCGCGTCGGTTCGACACGGCCCCGGGCTTGTTGTGCGACGTGCCACGCCTCATGGGGCAAGTGCCGCTCCTCGCCGGCAGCGAGATGGATTTGCCTACCCTGTGCGTACGCATGCGCTTGATATTGCGCTGGCTTCGCCGAGCGGTAGTGCACTCTGACGTCGTCGAGATTCACGCCGGAAAGGGCCTCGACACCGGCTTTCAAGCCGTCGGGCAGGCCCGTGCGGTTGACCGGCGCAGGCGAGCGTGCAGCCGGTGTGCCGGGCATCTCCGGCACATCCGGCGTGGCTTGCCCAGCCGCTTCGTCTTGCCCGGACGCTCGCCGCTGCACGACGCTGCGCGCGTAGTGGTACTCGCCCATCGCGACGAGCCCCGTTGCGCAGTCAGCGGTTGGCGCAGCCTGCGCCGACGGCGCAGCCGGCTCGCTTTGCGCGCCGCGCCTCACGGGCGCGCCGGGTGTCATCTTCGCCACGTTCACCTCCGTGTCGCATCCTGTTTTCGCGATCGAGACCGGTCAATCATCGTCGCCCCACTCGAAATCGCGGACGTTGAACACTTTGCCGAGCTTTCCGTATTCGCGTTGCGTCGCTTCCAGCAGGTGCCGCTGCGACACGGGCTTCCCTTGTGCCGCCGCGAGAAACGCCGCGCCGATTGCGATGTTATTGATGTTGCCGCCCGAAAGCGGTGCTCGCTCGGCAAGCAGTTCGAAATCGATGTCCTGGGCCATCGGCACCGCGGAAGGAAACGCGCTCTTCCACAACGTCAAGCGCTGCGGTGTGCTCGGAAACGGATATTCGATCATGAACTTGAAGCGCCGCACGAAGGCCTTGTCGATGTTTTGCATCAGGTTCGTCGACAGCACGACGATGCCCGGATAGGTCTCGATCCGCTGCAGCAGATAGCCCGTTTGCAGATTGGCGTAGCGGTCGTGCGCGTCCTTCGTGTCGGTGCGTTTCGCGAAGAGGCTCTCGGCCTCGTCGAAGAACAGCACGACGTTCATCGCCTCCGCCTGGTCGAACAATTGGGCGAGCTGCTTCTCGGTCTCGCCGATGTATTTGCTGACGACGCTCGCCAGATCGATTCGATAGAGGCCCAGGTTCAGTTCGTTGGCGATAATCGACGCCGCCATCGTCTTGCCGGTGCCCGACGGGCCATGGAACAGCACGCACAGGTTGCGGCTGTTGCGATGCTTGACGTCGAAGCCCCATTGTTCGACGACCTGATGACGGTGGCGCGCATAGTGCAGCACTTCGGCGAGCGCGCGCCGCGTATCGGCCGGCAGCACGATGTCGTCGAATCGGTAGGGCGTCTTGACTTCCTGCGCGACGCTCAATTGCTCGCGTTGGCTCTCCTCGCGACATGCGTCGAAGAGCAGCGCTTGTTCATGCTCGCCTGCGGCGTCGATGATCCCGCGGCTCGCGGCGTCCTTCAACGCCGAGACGATCTGGCCTTCGGTGAACGGATATTGATTGGCGAGTTGATCGAGCGTCGCTGTGCTCACCGCGAAGCCGAACGTGGGCAGATGACGTTGCCATACGCTGCGCCGCAGCCGCGTATCGGGGGCTGCGCTGCGCACGAGGACCGCGACCGCGCGATGTCGGCGAAAGCCGTGCGCGAGATCGGCGATGCGGCGGGCGGGGCCGTTCAGGACGGCGACGTAGCGCTGGCTGTCGAAGAGCGTCCGGCACACGTCGTCGAGCAAATCGTCGGTGCCGTCGTACGCGCCGAGCGATTGGCAGTCGACGAGCACAAGCACGCGGTTGCACAGCAGTGCGTCGCGGCACAGGATGCGCAGGCGCGCGCTCAGCGCAGCGGCGTTGCGGCCAGCGTCGACATACGCTTGCCGGAGCGCGCGCCCGTCGAGCCGCGTGCAGCGCATGGCGGCCCGCCTGAACAGTGCGGCGCACAAGCTTTCCTGCAGCGCCGGGTCCGGGCCTTGCAGATGCAGCACGTAGCTCGTCGGTTCCGCGTCGTTCGCCGTGGCGCGAGCGAGGAAATTTGTCAGTTGCTGCTTGACGGTGTCGTCGACGAGGTGGTCGTCGAGTTCGAGATCGCCGTCGATCTCTTCGAGCGGCCGTTCGAGCCGCAACTGCGGTGCTGCTCGCGCAAGCAGATACGCAGCGATCGCGGGCGGCAGGCGGCAGCCGCCCGTGAGCGTGCCGAGCCGGCTGCCGGGCGCAAGCTCGACGAGATCCCAATTGCGCAACGCGGCGTCGCTCATGAGGCGTTGCTGGACTTCGAGCCGCGCGGTCGGTTCACCGCCGAGCATGCGCGCCATGCTCGCTAACGGCACGAACGGTGCGAATGACGCGAGCGGCTCGCGCGCTTCTGCCCGAGGCTCGTCGGACAAACTCTGGAGGATCACGCCATAGCGCCCATCGAGCTCCGGCAACAGGGCGCAAAGCAGCAGCGCGAGATCTTGCCGCTCGAGCTGGAACAGCAGCGCGAGGTGCACCCAGGGCAGAAACACCCGCGCGTCGACGCTCTTGGCGCTGCGCGCGGCGAGGCTCGACCACTGCCGGCGCAGCGTTGCGTCGAGCCGCCGCAGCGGATGCTGGAGCCGGGCGTCGGACAACCCTTGACGGTTCGCCTGACGGTAGAGGTCGGTGAGCCGGTCGGCAGGCTCGGCCGGGTCCGGCTGCTCCGTCGTCTGCCGCTGCAACAAGGCCCGCTCGATCATGGTGTCGCCGAGCTGGCGCAACGCCTGCAGCAGATCGGCGTTGTCGTCGTAGGGGAGGGCGTCAGCGATGCTCATCGGCGGAGAATCCCGGTGGTTTGACGAAATCGGCGAGCAGCACCACGCGATCGGCGCTGCCGCGATTCCAGGCTTCGTGCTCGACCGTGTCGTCGAAGATCAGGCACTCGCCGGCACGCCACCGCCGCATTTCGCCGCCGACGCGCAGGCCGCATCCATCCGGTGTTTGGAGTGCGAGATGAAGCCGCAGCACGTCGCGGCTGTAGCCGACGTGCGGCGCGATCACGGTGCCCGGCGCGAGCCGCGAGAATCCCGCGGTGCGCAGCCCCGGAATGTCTCGCACGAGCGCGGTCGTGCGTGGACAGAAAACGCAGTTCTCGACGAGCGGTTGGTCCATCACAAAGAGGCCGTAGACGTCCCAGCCGTGGTTGTACAGGCCGGTCTCGGGCCACGCGTCGAATTCGAGCGCGGGCAGCGCCAGACATTCGTCGAGCACGTCTTGCCACTGCGCGAGGAGGCGTCGCGTGAAGGGGAACGAGGCGGGATCGAGGAACATGACGTTCGTTTCACCAGAAGAGCCGCCATGCGCCGTCGATCCAGATGCCGTGCCCCTGAAGCGTGATGCGGTGCTCGCCGGGTGTGACCGGGAGGCCGCGCGCCTGGTGATAGCAGGTGCCGGAATGCAGGAACAGTGTGCCGGGGCGATACGCGACGAAGCGCGTCGGACTCGCGCGCAGGCGTTCGAGCTGGCTCGCGCCTTCGAGATGCGCAAGGTCGGCGACGCGGAGCGGCCAGAGCGCCATGCCGGCGCCTTCACGCGGCAGGCCGAGCGGCAGCGTGAACGACAGCGTCGGCGGAAGATTCGGCACGGACACGTTCGCGAGGTCGAGCGCGCCGTGCGCCGTATCGACGTGGATCGGATTGCCCGGAAAGTCGGGGCCGTCGCGCCGCGTGAACCACACGCGGTGCAGCACATCGTGCTCGGCGCGCGGGGCGAACTCGGGGTGGCCGTCGAAGATGTGAAAGCCCGGCAGCGCCGAGCCGGCAAGAAACGTTACGGGCCGCCGCAGATGCTCGGCAAGGCCAGCGACGAGTGTGTCGTACAGCTGAGCGAAGCACTCCCGCAACAGCGGATTGTACTGCCGGGCCAGACGCTCGTAAGGCCGCGCCGGATTCGCGGTGATGTCATAGTAGTTCGTTGCGCCGAGCGTATAGAACGGCAATCGCGTGTGGCGCGGCAACCAGAACGCGTCGAGATCGCGCGCGCGCTCGGCGAACGCCGCGCCTTGTTCGGCCGAGAAGAGCGCTAATTCGGCTTCGAGTTCGTCAGAATGGCCCGTTACGAGGTGAGTTGCCGGGTTCGTTACAAAAGTCGCTTCCATGTTCGTCGCGCCTTGTGGTCGCTACCAGTAAAGCAGGATTTCCCGCTCGGTCGTCCGGATGCCGTGCCCTTGCAGCGTGATGCGCTCGATTTCGCCGTCGCAGGCGAGCACGGCCTGATGCTTGAGCAGGCCGTCATGCACGACGAGCGTGCCGCTGCGATAAGCGTGCCGCTCGGGCTCGCCCGCACCGAGCGGCCACAGCGAAAGGCCGCTGCCGAGTGGCGTGCTCAACGGCAGCGTAAAACTGAAGAGGCTGTCGTCGGAGGGGGCGAGCCGCGCAAACACGTCGCGGTATTGCAGGTCGCGGTGCACGCTCGCCACCGGCAAGCCGAACGTCGGGTCCGGGAGATAGATATGAAAGCCCGGCCGCGCCGCTTCGTCGGTCAAGCGCGCCGGCAGGCCGAAATGCGCGCCGAGCGCAGCCGCGACCCGCGCCACGAGCGGCGCGAAATGCGCGTCGATGAGCGCGTTGTTTTCGCGCCGCAGCGCCTCGTCGCGATACGCGCTTGCGCCTGCCGACGCGGCCCAGTCGAGATAGGCCGCGAGCCCGAGCGTGAAAAACGGGGCGTGCGCGTGCCGGCGGCGCCAGTGGCGTCGCATCAGCAGCACGCGCAGCACCCAGTCCTCGCAGTCGGCTTCGTCGAAGAGTTCGAGCGTCGCCAGCCGCGGGCTGCTTCGCGCCGCGTTGTCTTCGTCCATGGCGGCAAGCATCCGGCTCAGCGCTCGCCGTGAGACCCGTCGCCGACGATGCGCACGAGCGCGCGTGTCAGCAAACGCCGCTCGTTGACGGCGAACCGATGGTCCAGCACTCGTTCGGTGCTGTCGAGAAAAAGGCCGATATTGCGGTTGATGAGAGCGAGGTCGTGGCGGTTCGTGTCGTTATCGTTGATCTGCACGAGCGCGCGCACGCCCGTTTCGAGCAGCGCGTGTTGCTCGGCCGTGAAGGTGCGGCCGGCTAGCCGCCCGAACGTCGCGATGAGCGCTTGCAGGTCGTCCGGTGCCACGCGGTTGTCGGCGCGTTCGCCGGGCGGCGTGGCCGAGCACACGATTTTTTGCAAATCCTGGAGGAACTGTCTGCGTTCGGTTTCGCCGCTCGCCGGGTTCACGGCGTCGCCGAGAATCTGGGCGAGATCGTCGACGCGCGCGTCGATGGCTCGTTGCGTCGAGACCAGCATCTCGCTTTGCACCTTGCCGGAGCCGATGTCGGCGCGCAGCGTGCTCAGCGCTTGCGCCATCGCGCTTGCTTGCCGCGCTGGCAATGCGGCTCGCGCGGCTTCGCCTTCCGCCGGAATCCAATAGAACTCGATATCCGGCGCGGGCCCGATCGCCGGGTTCCAGGTCAGCTGCAGCGTCCAGGTTTCGCCCCGACGCACGGGCATCGTGAACGAGCCGGGCACCGGAACGACGATCGACTGCGGGCCCTTTTTGGAGTTCGACATGTATTGGTAGGACACTCCGGTCGCATAGACGAAGCTCGTCATTTCGCCCTGCGGCGTGAAGGTGGAGCCTTCGAGGGTGCCGAGGTAGTTGGTGGTGAACGTCGGCTGCCCGACGGTCGCCATCACGAAGCCGGCGACTTGAGCGACCTGGCTGAAGGTCGTGCCGTTGGTCAGGTCATGCTGCGTGTAGGCCACGCGTTGACCGAAGTCCATGTCTGCAACGTTTGCCATGTTCGTTCCTTTCGAGTGAGTGAGCGTTTTCGAAGCATTCTGTGAAACTGGGGTCGTCCATCGCTTGCACCGTGCCGGCCATTCATGCCGGCCGCTAACCGCCGCCAGCGGGCGCCGACCCGTCGCCGACGAGACGCACGAGCGCCCGCGTCAGCAAGCGCCGCTGGCTGCTGTCGAACTGCGTTCGCAAGACCTGCTGCACGTTGTCGATGAAGCGTTCGACATTGCTCTTGATGAGCACGAGGTCGTGCCGATTCGCGTCGTTGTCGTTGATCTGCACGAGCGCGCGCACGCCGGCCACGAGGAGCTCACGTTCGTCGGATGTGAAATCCCGGCCGGTCACACGCGCGAAGACATCGACGAGGCTTTGCACGTTGCTCGCGAACTCGGGTGACTCGGAGGTGTTCGGCTCAGCCTGCGGCGCGCAGACGATCTTGGCGAGCTCCTGCATGAAGCGCTGCCGCGCATCGGGATCGGCGCTCATGCCGGTAGCGTCGCCGAACACGCGGGTAAGGTCGTCCATCCGCTGCGTGATCGCCTGCTGCGCGCTTTGCGTCATGCTCGCGCGCAGGCGACCGCTCGAGAGATCGTCGCGCAACTGATCGAGCATGGCGCCCATGCCGCCGTTCGGCAGCGTCGCGGGGGCGGCCTCCGCCGCCATGGCGTCGGGCGGCATCCCGATCGGGATCCAATAGAACTCGACCTTCGGCGGCCCGCCGAAAGCGCTGTTCCAAGTGAGTGTCAGCTCCCATCGTTCGCCGTTTCGGACGGGCATCGTGAATGCGCCGGGTACGGGGATCGTGTAGGACCTGCCGCTCTTTTTGCCGCCTGTATCGTAGAGGTACGAAAGCCCCGTCGCATAGACGAAGCTCGTGCGCGTGTTGCCGCTGTAAGTGGCGCCCGACAAGGCGCCAGCGTAGTTGCCAGTGTAAGTCGGCTCGCCGACCGTCGCCATGACGTAGCCGTCGGTCGACGCCGTCTGGGTAAAGTAAGTGCCGCCGTCGGTCAGCGCGGATTGGTCGTAGGCGGCGCGAGCGCCGATCATCTGTGTGCTGCCGTTCGTGGCGATCCGGTTGCCGGCCACCGCCAGTGCCGCGCCTTGCAGCGTGGCGCCGGTGACGAGGTTGCCGCTCGCGTGAATGACGCCTTGCGCGTCGAGCGCATAGTCGGCGCTCGTCGGGCCGACGACGACGTGGGTCTTGTTCACGGTGAGGAGCGGTGCCGCGCCGCTTGCGCCCACTGCGAGCAGTGGGTCGGCCGAGCCGTCGTCGCTCGCCACGGTGACGCTTTGGCTGGCCACGAGCGTTTTCACCTTCAGGTGGTCGACATCGAGTGTGCCGGTACCGAAGTTCACGTCGCCGGTGACTTGCAGCGCGTAGTCCGTGTCGATGGAGGCGAGCTCGGTGTTGATCGCGACCGTGTTCGGCTTGTCTTTGTTGCCGTTCGTCGTGACCGCGAGCGCGGGCGGCAGCGTGGCGCTGGAGTCCGCCACCGTGATCTTGTTGTTGGCCTGCATCAGTGCGAGTAATGCAGGCGACACGACGTAGGCCGAGTTCCTCGCGTCGAACGCGACTGCTTTCGGCAGGGGGGCACCGTCATGCTGGGTCAGCGTCAATTCCGTCTGGCCCTTGATGGATTTGACGAGCATCGTTTGTACCGTCGTGTCGTCACTCGCCTTGAACCGCTTGATGATGATCGCGCCGCCGACCGACATCGTGCTCGTGAACTTCGTTTCCTTGCCGACGACGGCGATGCCGCTTGTGCTGATCGTTCCCGGTCCATCGGTGGCTTTGTCGTAGTCGACGTCGACACCGGGCGGTTGATACCTGTAAGCCGTTTGGGTCAGCGGGATCGCCATCTGCTGCTCGAGCTGGAGATGCTCGTCGTCGATGATCTTTGCGACGGTGCCGATTTGTTCGACGAGCACGCCGACCGTGATACTGTCGCCCACCATGATCTGGTCTCTGAACGCCGTCTGATAGCCGATCAGAACACCGTCGGAGATCCCGGTGAGGACACCTTTGCCGACGAACGCCGGGCCGTTGCCGACGGACAGCGAAGCGATCGGGTTGTTGTTCAGGATGCCGACATTGCCTTGCGTGTAGTAGAGATTGCTCGTCGGCGTGCCGACGGTCTCACGCGTCCAGTAGCTGAGAATCGGCAGACCCTTGAGCTTCGAGCCGTTGCCATCGAAGCTTTGCGCGTAGACCGTGCCGCTCGCCACGACCGAGCCCGTCTGGATTTGCGCGCCGACCGTCAGCGCGTCGGCCTTGATCGTGCCGTTGACGTCGAGCGTGGCTTGCGGATCGCGGTCGGCGAGCGCGATACCGACCTGCCGCCTCGGCGTGATCGTCAGTGCGCTGCGCCCGCCCGAGCCGATTCCCGACTGCGCGGACGCCTGCGCGCCGATCCCGATCGTGCCGTCGATGCGCATGTCGAACAGCATCTGGCCGCCGCTCCCAGAGAAACGCACGAGCGTCGTGCGGATATAGGTGTAGGGGATCGCCTGCAGCTCGGGGTCGAACGCGAGATCGACTTTGACTTGGCGTCGGGAGGAATCGACGGCGGTGATCGTACGCGTTTGCGAGACGCCGAAGGTCGGGACTCCGCCAGTCATCGTGAGCACAGGCGGATCGGAGATCAGGATGTCGCCGACCTGGAAGAACGGCGTAACGGTTTCGGAGATCGTCACCTCGACGCCGCTCGAGGTCAGCTTGCCGGGGCCTTTGAAGGTAATCGATTCGACTTGCAGGTTGGACACCGGTTGAGGCGCACCGATGCCAAGATTGCCTTGCGTCGATGCGAAGCCCGTGAAGACGGTGTGCGTCGCATCGACTTCGAGATAGACGATGTCACCCTTGGCCTCCTTTTTGGCGCGCAAGCTGGGGTAGCGGACATCGTCGAGCAGATCGGCCTGGGCGCCTGACATGCTGGGCGTTGGGTTGCCGTATACGCCCGCACCTTCCGTGATCAGCGTGACCGCACCGAGCGTCGAGCTCACGTAGCGGCGCGCGGCGGCGCCTGATTTGTAGGTCAACGAATTGACGGCGCCTTGGTTCGAGAAGCCAATCACGGCGAGCAAGATGTTCAGGCCGGGGTCCTGCAAATTGCGCACATAGCGGATTTGCGGGATCTCGACGATGCGCTTGTAACCGGCCACGCCGGTCTGGTCCTCGTAGTCGGCGTAGACCTCGTGGTAGTTGATCGTGAGGAAATAGGTGGCGCCGGGCACCACGTCCGTCAACTGCACGACTTGCGACTGAAGCAGGATGATCTGCTGCCCCAGCCGGTCGATCGCCATGCCGGCCCGCACCTCGACCTGATTTGCGTTCGTCTTCGCGTCCCAGACGACCTCGAGCCCCCGCGCGACGCCATAGGTATAAAGGCTGCGATTGTTCAGGCTCTGGATCGTCATGTGGTACTGCTGCTCGCAGACGAAGTCATCCGTGACCAGTGCTTCGCCGGAGAAGTAGTGGGGGCGCTGAATCAAGGGCACGCTCATGGCAGGGCGATCCAGTTCACTTGTGCTGTCGGCGTGCCGTCGACGCGCGTTTGCAAGGCGGTGAGCGTGAGGACGAATTGCGCGGTGTCGATTTCCGAGACCCGGACGGCGTAGGGCGTATCGCCGACGACAGTCGCGCTGACGACGTTCGGCGACACGGCGAAGACCGCGTTTTTGTCGGGGTGGTACGTCACGGACACCTGCGTGCTGTCGCCGGGCTTCAGCAGTCGGGTGGTGTCGACGTGCACGTTGCCGTGCCGCGCGCCGGTCAGGTTCGGCGCCGCGCTGGCCAAGTCCGCGCCAGCCGGCGGGATCACGATGGGTAGCTTGCTCGTCACGCCGACACGGCTATCGCTGATGCCCTTGATGGTGCCCGGGTTGTTCGGGTCGAGATTGACGGTGGCCAGTATCACGCCGTAGCTCGGGTCGTTGGACGCGGGGCCGTTTTGCAGGATGGCCGCCGTGCTGACGACGTTGGGTTGCGAGGTGGTCACGGGGTTTTTCGGATAAGCGAGATAGAGGCCATACGTATTCCCGAGGCCCGTGGCGGGCGTCATCATGTTGCCGCTACCGTCGGGAAAGATCAGGAACTCGCCGATCGAATCAATCGCCGCGCCGCTCGCGACGATGAGCGTGTTGCCCTGTAGCGTGACGGCGAGTCCACTCAGCACGCCCGGCGTGTAGAGAAAACGGTTCTGCCACGTGATCCAGTTCCAAAAATAGGTCTGCTCCATCGTCATGTTCTGTGCGGTCAGAAACATGCCGTCCGTGTAGCTGAGACACAGCGCGACGTCGGATGGAATAAGAGGCGTGTCGCTCATGGCGTGGTTTTCCGTCCTTTCAATTCTTGGGCAGCCCGAGCAAGGTGTTGTAGCCAAGGGTCGAGGCGTTGCAGACCTGCGTCTGCGGGCTCGGCGCCTGTAGCTGCATGCTCGGCAGGATGTCGATTTCGAAGCGTGTCGCCGCGGGCTTGGCGCGCATCAGCAACTGCTGCAGTTGCTCCTTGAGCCGCAGGATCGTCTGCACGTTGTCCCGCGTCAGAATGAAATTAGGGTTGCTGGCGTTCGGCAGCGTGATCAACACGCTGAAAAACCACGGCAAGTAGCCAGAGACGACCGGGTCGCCGCTCACGTACCGATCGCGCACGACGAACGCTTTCCTGGCCTCGTCGTTGACGGCGATGCCGGGCGGCGCCGGGTTGCTGATCGTGACGGTGACGTTGCCCTCGATCGGCGTCGTCGTGCCCGCGTGCTGGCCGTCTTGCGGCGGTTGATAGACGATACCGGTGATCGTGAGCGGCAGGTCGAGCAGCAGATCGACGAGAAAGCCGAGCCCCTGCGGCGTGCCGCGCAGCCGATAGAGCGCGAGGACCTGCGCGAGCACGGTGCGCTTCTTGTCGATGCTCCAACTGTCGTCCGGCGTGAGGTCGACCCACCCCGAGAGCCAGTTCAGGAACCCGCTCAGCCACGCTTCGATGGCGTCTTCAGAGGTGGGCTGCGAGCGCGGGCTGCCCGCGAACGCGCGCGTCGGATTGGCGGGCGTCGGCACGCCGATGTAGCGCTGGAGGTCGGCGAGGATCTCCGCTTTCCGCTCGGGCGGCGCACCGGAGATCGGCGGGATGAATTCGGTATTGGCCGGATCGAACAGGAAACTGAGGCGTGGGTAGAAGAGATTGCCGATCACCTGGGACGCGAGCAGCTCCTGAATCCCGCGCTGGCCTTCGAGCGTGTCGTCGTCGATTCCGGTCAGGACCTTCTCGAAGATCTTCAAGTAGTGGCCGACGAATGTCGAATCGGGCCCACTGTAGACCGTAGGCAGATAGCGCAGATAGCTCGACGGCGGGGACGAGGGCGTGCTCATGCGGGTTGCGTGGTGGCGGTGACGTCGAGGCAGCGCAGCTGCGGCAGCCCTCCATAAAGCATCGCCGTATTGCCGCCCGGCAGCGCGGCGAGCAGCGTGTTGGCGCCGAGCTCGGCCATCTCGGCGAGCACGATCGTCGGGTAGAAGGTGTAGTCGAATGCATCGAGCGCATCGACGCCGGGCACGCCGAGCACGAGGTGCTTCAGCTCGTCGGCGCTCGGCGCGTGGCCGTAGGCCCAGCCCGTTCCACCGGGGCCGCCGGTGGGCAACAGATAGCTATACAGCAGCGTGAAGAGCGCATCGAGCGTCGCCGCGATGGCCGTGGACCGGGTGCAGCGGATCGTCATCTTCAGATCGATTTCCGTCAACTCGGCCGCTTCGACGCGCACTGCGTTGCCGGCGAGCACGCGCGGCTGCAGATAGACGCCGACCTGCTTCAGCAGCGTCTGTTCCAGCGCACTGTTGTCCACCGGTTGCAGCAGCAGCACGCGCCGCGTCGTATCGGCCGAGTTGTCGTACTCGGCGTTGGGATACCTCGGATACTGGTATTGCCACTGCGCATTGCTGAGCACGTAGGCGACGATCGCCTCATCGCGCGCCTGCGCATAGGCGCGTTGCACGTAGAGCGGCGCCGGTGGCGGAGACAAGTGGTTTTTTTCCGCGTCTTGCTGCTGCTCGTATTGCGCCTCGATCATCAGGTTGGTCTGCTGCGCGAGCAGCTCGACGTTCGGCAGCGTCAGCGCCAGATAGGGGCGCTGCAAATAGAGCAGCACGTCGCGTTGCAGGCTGGCCTTCGTGGCTGCGCGACCCTGCTCGATGGTGGCGAGCGTCCCCCGAAGCGCCTGGAAGTCGTAATCGTAGTCGGTCGTTGCAGCTCGGCTGTAGTCTGTGTCGTTCGTGCTGAAGGCAAGACCCAGCACCCAACGCAGGAAATTCTCGTCGGTGAGTGTCGGAATCCTGTTCGCCTGATAGAGCAACGATTCGTCGAGCCAGCCGAGCAGTTGCACGAGCGTGATGCCCGGGTCGGTATCGTTGTAGTCGGTCCACAACGTCGTGTAGCGCGGAATCGCGCGGATCAGCTCGGCTACCAGCTGATCGTAAGTCTTCGTGTCGAGGTCCGGCAGCTCGAAGCTCATGACGCCGCCCCCCGGGAGAGCAGCAGCGTCATCTCTCCGGCCACGGGCAGTTGCTCCGGCGTGAGCGCGATATTGCCGTTCTGGCGGCCGTTCAGTGCGAGCCCCAGCACGGCTGCGACCTGCGGGAGCTCACGCAGGAAGCGGTTCACGGTTTGTGCCTGCACCGGCTGACCGAAGCGCCAGCCACCTTGCGTGGGCCCGCCGAACACCGGCTGAAAAAACGCCTCCAGTTGCGTGACCAGCTTCTCGCGCAGCGCGTTCACCTGATCGAGCGCGCAGTCGACCGTCAACTGCGCGGTCACGTCGATCGGGACGTACTCGGCCGCGACAGTGGCGACGCGCGACGCGAGCGGTGCGAGGCAGCGGGCGCGCACATAGGCCGCCACGTCGTCGAGAAGCGCTGGCGTGACATAAGGCGCCGGCGCCGCGCTTTGCGCGACGAGCGCAATCCGTATCGTTTGTTCGGCCGTTTCGATCGCGCGAGCCTGCGCCACTTCCTGGCTTGCCTCGGCGGCGAGCGCCGTGAGGTCGCCGAGTTCGACCGCGTAGCCGTTCGCCTTGACGAGCGCCGGGCTCGTGACGGCCAGGCTCGCGGTGGTGTCGCCGTTGACGCCGCCGAGCCCCGGCGCAGGGTTGGTCACGGCCTCGATGTTGTCGATGCCCGGGCGTGGCAGCGTCAGCACGTTCGGTGGGACATTGCCGGCCAAGCCCTGCGTGTAGTCGTAGCACGCGGCGACGACATTGTTGTAGCCGGGGGGCGGGATCATGCCGTTGTAGCCGTCGCCGAACGTGACGAGGCCGTTCTGGCAATCGAGCGTAAAGACACGCTCCGTGGGCCCACAGAGCGACAGGTTTTCCACCTGCCTCCACGGCTGACTGACCTCGTCCGCCTCTCCCACCGAAGCGGGGTCGCGCCCCGCCGCCGTCTCGAGCGTGGCGATTTCGATCACGCGCAAATCGAGGCCCGGCAGCACCGGCGTATGGGTGAGCGTGAAGGTTTGGGCTGGCTGCCCGTTGCTCGAGCCGAGCACCTCGTCTTTCACGGTCGTGACGTTGAGGCTCATCACCGCGTTCGGATAGAGACCGTAGAGGCGGATCGTGCGGTCGACGCACGGATTCTCGACGCGGAACCAGAATGCCGTCAGCGAGTACAGCGAGGCTGGCATCATCTCTGCCGGCACGACGAAGCTCACTATGCCGGAGCGCGAGAGGCCGTAGCTGCCGTCGTCGACCGCGAGCGGCTGCCAGAGCGCGCCGTCGTGGTACTGCCAGTGCAGCGCGGCGCCCGGCGCCGCGCGTTCCTGCTCCAGATAGACATAGAGACTGAGCCGCTTGCCGAGCGCCTGAATGTCGAAGCCATCGGATGCGAACGCGAAGTAAAAGCCGGTGAGGAGGGCGTCGACGGGTTTGTAGGGGCTGTAGAGAAAGCGCGTCAGTTCGAACGCGTTGTAGCTCCAGTAGCGCGTGGGTTTGGCCGCGTAGCTGTAGCCGATCGTGAGCGAGCGGATGTAGGGCGGATAGTAATGGGCCTCGTTGAAGCGATAGGCGAAGTTCACGCCCTCGACGTCGTTGAGGTAGGCCGTGACGCTGGCCTTTTGCTCGGGCGTCAGCATCGGGAGGCTATCGATCGTGATCGCGACGTTCTCCGTCACGAAGCCTCCAGCCGTGCCGTAGCCGCCGGAAACGATCTGCACGCGGACCCAGAGCCCCGCGCTGCCGGCCACGGTTGTCTCGCGCATGCGCGGGCACTGGAACTGAATCCACGTCGGGCCGTTCGCGTTGTTGCATTGCAGGTCGTGCGTCGTGTCGACGAATTGATACTGGCTCGTGTCGGCGAGCGTCGCGTTGAACGACTGCCAGGCTGTGCCGTCCCAGAACTGCCAATAGAGCACGACCGGAAACTGCACGGCCACCGTCGCGAGGTCGAACGTCAGCGTGACGAGCGCACCCGTGCGCGCGAAGACGGCGTCGCTTCGGATATAAAACGCGTCGTTGACCTGCGGCGTTTGCCCGAACGGGTAGGCGCCGTTCGCGAGATCGACGAGCATGACGTCGTACGCGGCCTGCTGCGCCTGGATGCCGTTGCCGCGAAGCGTGCATTGCAACCCGGTAACGACGGGCAGCTGCCGCGCGAGCGAGGCGAGCACCTTCGTTTGCGGGCTGGGCTGGACGAGCAGCCAGTATTCGGGCACTTGATCTGCAGGATCGGCTTGGCCGATGGCTGCAGCGGTGAAAGCCGCGCCCGGGTCCTGCTGCGTATAGATTTCCTGCACGAGTTGATCTATCGTCAGCGGCGCAGCGAGCGGCATCCGGTCGAGCGTGATGTCGAGTCGGCGCGCGTCGTCTGACGGTGCGAGGCGCGCGGCGAGCGGCTTGAGCGCGCCGTCGAACCATTGCGCGAAATATTCGCTGTAGAGTTGCGCGCCGTAGAGCGTGACGGTGATCTCCTGCAAGGCCGGATCGGGCTTGAAGAGCTCCGCGTCGCCCGTGATGAACCAGTGCCCGAGCGGCGTTTCGGTTGGGTCCACTTGCTCGCCGGCGACGAAGATGGGCACGCTTTGCGAAGCCGTGCCGTTCGCCGCGGCGGGGCCGAGCACCGGCATTGCATCGATGTATTGGTCTTGCGCGGGGACGATCGTCATCGCCGCCGACAGCGTTGCCGGTACCACGAGCAGGTCGTCGATCGTCTGGAAGCGGATGGCCTGCGCGTTTTCGTCGAGCACGGCCGTTTGCGCGGGCACGAGCTGCGCCGGCTGCTCGGGGCGCGGCTTGAATTGCAAGGGCGCTTGCGCCGCGAGCGGCGGGCGCAGCACCATCGACAGGAATTGGAAGAACGCCTGCCGGCGCTGAAAAGGAATCTGGTTCTCGACGCCGGAGGTATAGCCGGCCAACTGCGCGAACAGGTTCAGCAGCACGAGCCCCGGATCCTGGTCGACGGCTTGCGCCGTCAAGACGGGGTCCTGCTGCGTGGCCGCATCCTGCATGACCGGCGGCCAATAGTCGCTCCACTCGGGTACGTAGGCGCGCGCGAGCGCGAGCGTCTGCCGGTAGAACGCGGCGGCGTCGCGAAAGTCGAGGAGCGGGTCCATCGTGGGCTACGTGGGTTATCGGGCGAGTCGCAGCGCCTCCACCTCGCCGCGCGTCGAGGCGTCCGCGGCATCTTGGGCGTCGGCATCGTCTCGTTCGTCCAGCAATTCCTCGAGTACTTGAATCGCGCCGCTGATTCTCAACAGCGTCTGCTGAATTTCGCTGCGCTGCGCCTCGAGCCGTTGCAGCTGCGCTTGGCCGGCCTGATAGTTGTCCCGGAGTTCCGCGAGGCGTTGGTTGAAGCGTTCGTGGTTCATGACGGGTTCCTCGCTCATTTCAGATAGAAGGGGTACACGAGATTGTCGGGCTGGTTGTGGCTGCGAATCACGTAATCGACGGAGATGAGCAGGCAGTTCGGCGTGCTCGGCGCAATCGTCACGCCGACGCTCACGGTCTGGATGCGTGGCTCCCAGCGGTTCAGTGCTTGCGTCACGTAGAGCTGCGCGAGGCTCACGACCGTCGCATTGTTGGCCGCGAATACGAGCTCGTTGATGCGGCAGCCGAAGAGCGGCAGCATCACGCGCTCGCCGGGCGCCGTTTGCAGGATGGTCAGCACGGCCTGCTGGATGTCGTCCGCGCCGGCCGCGAATTTGACCTTGCCGCCTTGCGTGGCGATCGGAAATGCCCAACCCTGGCCGAGAAAATCGCTCGTATTGCGCGAAGGGACCGTGCTCATGCGTCACCCCATTCGCACGGTTGAAAGGCCCATGACCTGCACCGTCGGCGGCGGCGCCTGCGGGCCCGCCGGCGGGATGTCGTGACAGGTCTCGCAGAAGTCGCCCATGCGCGCCGCGGCGCGGCCGTTGATGCGCACGGTCGTACTGCCCATGACCACGCGCCCGAGGTTGGTGGGCGGCACCTGGAACGTTCCGGTGGTCGGGATGTGGGGCGGCACGTTTTGTGCCACCGAGCCAACCGTGGCTGCCGGCCTGCCGTTGATACGCACGTTCGCGCTCGTGTTCATCGTGATCTTGCCGTTGAACGGGAACGGCTGCGGCGTCGGCACGGGGCCGCCCGGGCTCGGCACGAGCACGATATGAATGTCTGCGGCGTTGACGATGCTGTCGCCAAGTTTGGCTGCTCCTTGTCCCATGATTTTCGTGGCCTCGCTAGTTCAAGTCGATCATCGTGGCCGAGAGCTTCATGCTCTGGCCACCTTGCAACTGCATTGCTGTGCTCGACAGCGCCGCCTTGACGCTGCCCGAGGTGTTTTGCACCGTCACCTGCGCACCGCTGATCGTCACCGTGCCTTTCGCGCTGATCTCGAGGTCGCCCTCGCTGCTGATCGAGATCTTGTTGCTCGCTGTATCGATGCGGATGCGATTCTGATTGTTGTCGACGATGACGATGCCGCCTTTGCCTTGCTGCGAATCGTCGAGCATGATGGTCTTGCCGCTCTTCGTGCGGATGACGCGCACGTCTTGCTGCTGCGCCTGGTCGACGGGCGGCTTTTGCGCGCCGTTCCAGAGGAAGCCGAGCACATAGGCGCGACTCGCATCGCCATTGGCGAAGCCGAGCAGCACGGAGTCACCCTTTTGCGGCAGAAAGAACGCGCCGTAACCGGCTCCGGCGTAAAAGCTCATGATCTGCAGCCAGTCCGATTCGATCTTCGTTCCCTTCAGAATGAACTCCGCGCGGACGCGGCCGAGGCCGGCCGGGTCTTGCGTGTCGCTGACGGTGCCCGGTGTCACGCTGAGCGCGAAACTGTCGAGCGAGACGGCTTCGTCGGGCGTCATATGCCTGTCCTCCGTAACTTGAATTCGGTTTGATAGCCTTCTTCGACATCGTAGGTGTGCACGCTCGAGGTGATGTAGTAGATGCCGTTGAAGCGCTCGGAGAGCCCCGTGAGCTTGACGTTGATACCCGCCACGAGGTCCGGGTTGCCGAGCACGGACGTGCTGCCTTCGATGAACTGGTTCAGATTGCGCTGGTATTGCGCGGACGAGACTTTTTCGAGCGCCTGCTGCGTGTTGATGTTGGGCCGCTCGTAGCGGACCGGCGAACTCGGGAAATCGTCCGCGAGCTGATAGCCGGTGGACTTGCCGCCCATCTTCTCCTGCGTCGTCCCCGAGGCCGTGGTGGCCGTGAGCACCCTGTTCGAAGCCACGTCGTAGCCGCTGACGGTTACTTTCTGGCCCAGCGTCGGCACGCGCAGCGCGAGATGCAGGTCCGACACGTCGAGCGGGAAGTTCAGCTCGCGCTTCGGGCTCATGCCTTCTGCCGAGGGGCGAAAGACGAGCGTCGTCTCGTCCATCAGCAGCTCGTAGTTGAGTTGGGCGCAGCGCAGCATCAGAAAGTCGTAGTTGGTCAGGTTGTTTTGCAGCACGTAGTCGTTGACGACGCCCGCGGTGCCCGTGAGCCGCACCCTGAGACCCACGCTGTCGGCGACTTGCGCGACGATGTCGTTGTCGGAGAGCTTTTGGAATGTGCGCGTTCGCGTGCCGAATTTGAGCCAGTACATGCGGTCGAAGCCGCGGATTGTCGCGCTCGAGTAGTCGCTGAAATGCGGCTCGATCGCGGTGATCTGGCCATCGACGAGCTGTTTCAGTGTATCGATGCCGAGGAACACGGTGATGGTGTCGCCGGGCTGAAACATGTCGAGGTCGATGTCCTGCCAGCGGCCCGAGGCCGACATCGAATTCAGCGTGAAGCTGAACATCGTCGGCACGTTGATCTCGTTCTCGACACGCACGCTCTGGATCGCCGTCGCCACACCCGACGGCAGTGCCGAGCGGTTCTTCATGATGCGAAAGCCGCCTGTCTTGATGTCAGACATTCGCGGCTCCGTTGAAGGTTTCGCCGTGCGTGTCGACGATGACAAGCATGCGCCCCACGTCCTCGCGCCTCGGGAAGTCGAGGGGATCGTAGATGCCGTTGGCCTCGGCGATGAGGCGCCATTGGTCGGGGTCGCCGAGCGTTTGCTGCGCGATCAGGTAGAGACGGTCGTTTTCGCGGACTTGCCATAGCTGGCGGCAGTTGAACTTGCCCTGGGAATGCTGATCTTCTTCCGGCGTCAGCACCGATTTGAGTGTCACCGTGAGCTCGGCGCGCACGGGCACGCCCGAGCTCAGGAACATCGTGAACTTCTGCTCGAGCTTCTTGACGATGCCGACGAAAAGCGGCCCGGCCCACGTGAACACGACGACGGGCGGATCGCGCCGCTCGCCGGTGCCGACGGTCGGCTGCGTAAGCGCGGCGATCCTGCTCGTTTTCGAGCGCACGTCGCCTTGCTGCTCGTAGGTGTCGAAGAAAAGCGACACCGTGAAGTCGTCGTCCTCGACACGCTGAAACTGAATGTTGGAGCCTTGCCCCTGCAGCATGACCGTCTTGTTCAGCGACAGCTCCGTGGGGTTGTACATGACCGGGATTTCCTCGCCGGTCTTCTGCACGACGATCTTGGCCATTTCGAGCATCAGCGCCCCCCTTTCCGGTAGCGTTCGACGTTCGCGCGCTGCTCGAGCGTCGTTTGGATCTGGCGCGCGAGCGTCTGCACGAGTTTCCGCGAGAGCAGCGCGTCGGAGACCGCCGTGCGGATTTGCTGTTGCTGGTGGCCTTGATGCATGATCTCGCGCACGACCTTTGTCTGGACCGTGCGTTCGATTCGTTCGATTTCGCGCTTGATGTCACGGGGTTGCGCGTGCGATGCGTGCCGCAGGGTGAAAGCGGACGCGAGCGGCTGGGCCACCCCGTAGCGCTGCAGCACGGTTGCCGTCGTGTCCGTGACGAGCGGCGCGACGATGGAATGCAACGTCATGGTCGAGGTGCGCAGCGCGGGCGACCGATCGATCGGCAGGCGCTGGAGGTTGCGGCCCGTGAGGCGAACGCGCGCCAGACGCTCGAAGTCGAGCTGGGTGAAGCGATCGCGCGCCAGGCGTTCGAAGTCGCGCCGGGCGAAGTGGTTGCGCGTGACGCCTGCGATGTTTGGCGTGGCGAAGCGGACTCGTGTGAAACGTCTGGTGTTCCGGCTGGCGAAGCGGGTTTGCGTCAGGCGCTCGATAGCCGGCTCGGTGAAGCGCTCATGCATCAAGCGCTCGATGTTCCGCTCGGCAGAGCGATCACGCGTCAAGCGTTCGACATCGCGCCTGGCGAAGCGATCGCATATCAAGCGCTCGATGTCGCGCCGGGCGGAGCGATCGCGCATCATGCGCACCGTTTCGACGACGCGCTCGCGCAGCACCGTCAGCCGTGCCGGCACGCGCGGCCGCGGGGAGCGATGCAACGCCCCATGCTGCTCGACCCGCAGCGTGAGGCGATGAATGAACTGCTGCAACAGATGCAGGTGCTGCACGTGCTGTGTCACGTTGCGAACATGTTGCACCGGCGTTGCCGCGCCGGCCGGGTGCAGGAACGCGAGCGATAGCGGCGCCCGGTTCGACGCCCCGCCGAGACGGGTGTCCACCAGCCGTAGCGCGGCGTTCGCGGCGCGCCGCGCCAAAAACTCGCGAGCCGCATGGACCGACACCAGTTTGAACGCCGTGCGGCGCGCCGCGAATCCTCGCGCTTGCTTCGGGGCACCCATCAAGGCGCACCTCCGCCGCTCTTCCTGATCCCTTCATGCGCGAGCGTGAAGCTCTGCGTCGCGACGAGATTCTGGTCCGCGTCGAGGCTCGGGCCTTGCCACTCGATCGGCCAGGCGCGATAGAAATTCCAGGTGACGGCGGTGTTCCCCTGAGCGTCGAGCAGATAGATCGAGCCATTGCGGCGCGAGACCTTGCCGCCTGCGCACGACTGATACCAGAGCCACATCGGATCGAGCGACGTGATGCCGGCCTTCAGTACCAGGTCGGAATAGGTGAGCTGTCCCGGCAGCTTGTACTCGACGTCGTTGACGCCGCCTTGCCGCACGGTCTTCACCTCGTTTCTCGATTGCAGGCCGTCGACGGACGTAAAGCCGCCGACGACGATGCCGCCGATCTCGACGCGAAAGCGATACGACATGAATGGGTCGGCGCTCGGTCCAACGCGGCCATTAGGCATATCCAATCCCCGAAAGAAGGCTCTTTTCGCGCTCGGCGCTCATCATGGTTTGATTGATTTTGCTGATCTCGTCGCACCAGCGCCGGCGCTCCGCATGCTCCATGGCGAGAATGTCCCCGTAGGACCAGTGGAAGTGATACGCGACGAACGCGATCTCTTCGTAGAGCTGATCCGGTACTACAGGGAGCCGAACTTTCCCGTCGGAGCCACCGCCTCCATGCCCGGCATCGGCGCGGCCGTCTCGTCGTGCTCGGCGTGAGCGCCGCCGTTGATGCGGTTGTAGAAGTCCTGAAGGTAGGAGAAATCGAGCGTGAAGAGATCCTCGATTACCTTCGTGGTGACCATGTCCAGATTGCCGAGGCGCACGATGACACGCGACAGGACGATCACCGTCAGATAGGAGGGGTTCGATTGCACGCGGTGATCCTTCATCGGCAGGATTTCATCGGCGGCCGTCGCGAGCCGCATGACACCGTGCTTGTGGAGGTTGCCGTCCGCATCTCGATAGCCGAGCGGCAAGATGAATTCGAATTCGGTGCTGAAGGCGTTCATATTGGGCTTCCGTTGGTACGGTTGGTCGTGCGATGTATCGCGTGACCGTTCGATCGTTCGGTCGTGCGTCGATCGCGCCGGGAAGGCCGGGCTTCGAGCGGCCGGCTACCGCTACGAAACGCGGGTCATGTACTGGATCGTCAACTCGAACGTCTCGACCATCACGTCGCTCGTGCTGGCGTTCAGGCCCGTGCTCTCGTATTTGCTCGGCCACGCGTTGATGACGTTCCAGCGCGCCTTCGCCGAGCCCGTCGTATCGATGAGGATGAGCGAGATGTTCTTCTGCGCGCCCTTGAACGTGGAGCCTTTCTCCGCGACCTGGGCGAACCAGTTGTAGAGATCCATCGAATCGGTGAGCCCCTTTTTCAGCGTGAGCTTGCCGTAGGTCGTGAGGCCCGAGAACGAACGCTTGTAGGTCGGGTCGGTGCCCTCCCGGTAGTCGACGGTTTCGACGGTGGCGTCGGGGATCGTCGCCTCGGAGAAGGACGCGACTTGAATGCCCGAGATTTCCAGCTGGAAACGAAAGCCGCGATAGGGGTTGGTCAGTTGCGTCGCCATGGTCACGTTCCGTGGTCAGTTAGCCGTTCGGGAAGCCGCTCACGTCTGTGTTCATGAGCCGGAGTCCGGTCCGGCGACCTTCTGCGTCATGCGGATGACGACGAATTCGGCGGGGTAGACGGGCGCCAGGCCGATGTCGATGTACATCTGACCTAGCGCCCGCGTCTCCGGCGGGTTGTTCGTTTGGTCGCAAGTCACGAAGAACGCCTCGCTCGCCGTCGCGCCGAAGAGCCCGCCTGCCTCCCAGAGCGTCGTCAGGAACGCTGTGATGTCGCGCGTCACCGCCGCCCAGGTCTGCTGGTCGTTCGGCTCGAACACGACCCACTGCAGGCTCTGCTTGAGGCTCTGCTCGACGTAGATAAAGAGACGACGCACGCTGATATAGGTCCATTCGCTGCCCGTCGCGGCGAGCGTGCGCGCGCCGTAGATCACGTTGCCGTAGCCGAGCAGATTGCGGATCGCGTCGATGCCGTTCGGATTGAGTGAGTCCTGATCGGCGTCGGTGACGGTCGTCTGCACTTGCACGGCCGACTGCAGCAGGCCGTCGTTGACGCCCGCCGGCGACTTCCAGACGCCGACAGTGTTGTCCGTGTAGGCGTAGCGGCCGAGCGAGGGGCCCGAAGGCGGGATCGGCGTATTCAAGCCGACGAGCGGGTTATAGATCCAGATCCACGGGTAATAGAGCGCGCCGTAGGTCGAATTGAGTGCAGGCGAGGTGCTGCTGCCGGTCTTGAAGCCCAGTACGCCCTGCACGCTCTGCCCGAACGGCGGATCGCAAGCGTAGAAGAGGTTGCGCGTCGCCGGCTTGTCGCAGAAGAGCAGCGCGTTGTTGATGAGGGTCGCCTGCTTCGCCGGGTCGAGCGTGTTGCCGGTCGTGTCGGTCAGCGTGACGGTGTCGGGGATCGCCAGCAGGCTGATGCCTTGCACGGTGGCGAGCGTGCCCCATGCGCTTTCAAGGTCCCAGTTGGGCACGGCACCGCCCGCGAGCATCGTCGGCGCGTTCTTGCCGGTGTTCGGCAAACGCGTGGTGCTCGTGATCTCCGCGCGCACGAACGTTGAATTGGCGTTGATCGCCTCCTGCAGCGCGGGCATGGAGTCCTTCGTGTAGCCGTTGAAGCTTTCGAGGACGTAGTAACCCTTGTTGTTCAACTGCAGCGTGGTCAGCTTGTTCTGCGTGCAATAGGCTTTCAGCGTCGAGTTGACCGACGAGGCGGCGGTGGTCGATGGGTCAGGAAGCTTGCTGAGCGCGGTCTGGTCGGCGACGATGCTGAGGTTGAAGACTTGCGTCGGCGTGCCCGCGTCGGAGCCGTCCGCGTTGCTGATCACGTAGCCGATCATCGCGTTGGGCCACGCGCCCGGCGTGACGGCTGTTATCTTGACGCCGTTTACCGAACTCGTGGCTGCGGCCGCGTTGTTTTTGTCTTTTGCGCGCACGACGTAGCACGACGAGCCGCCTTCGTTGAAGAACTCGTAGACGGCCCACGGCAACATTCCGTTCCAGATCAGACTGCCGAACTGGCGCTGGTACGCGCTCCAACTGGTGATGAGTGTCGGCTGTTCATAGGGGCCCGCCGCCGGGCCGTAGCCCGTGACGCCGACGAACGCGGCCGTCGAGGTCGATGCGCCCTGAATCGTCCGGGCGCTCGGCACCTCTTGAATATAAATGCCGGGGTGAGCGTAGGTGGTCGCCAAGATTGCCTCTCGGGGTCTCAGTTAGCGCATGTCGATATCGACGAATCGGGTGGTCGCTGCTTCCAGCGTCATTTGCTTGCTGACTGTCGTATAGCCGGATTTGCTGAAGGTCAGCGTAAGCTCAGTGTCGGGCGCCAGGCGTGGGCGCGGCGCGAGCGCATAGCGTCCGTCGTAGCGTCCGTAGTCCGATGTGCGCGTGGCCGCTTGACGCGGCTCGCCTCGCGCGACTCGATAATTCGCCTGCACGACCACACCCGCGAGCGGTTCACCCGTGAGCGCCGCGCGCACCTGGCCGCGAATCACGGCGGTGCCGGCCGGGTAGGGGTAGAGCGGGCTCGGCTCGAGCAGGCACGGCACGATGGCGTCAGCAAGTGGCTGCGCGAGCGGCACGTCGAACTCCACCTCTTGGGGAAAGAACGGCAGCGCGAGTGCCGTCAGACGGTAGACGCCGTCGGCGAGCTCGCTGAACGCATAGAAACCCTGCGGCTTCGCGTGAGGCAGGCACGGCTTGCCGTTGAGCAGGAAGCGCGGCGCGATCCCCTCGGCCGGTGCGCGGCTGTAGCCGTCGATCAGTTGCACGACCGCCGAGAGCTTCATCGCGTCTCCCGATAAGCCGCGTCCGCCTGCGTCACCATCTCGGTGTTGAGCGCGAGCGTCGATGGAATCCGCACCGGCGAGAGTGTGTAGAGCTTCGTGAGCCGGTACGTCTTGTTCGGAAAGAGCGTCCAGATATTGCGCAATTGCTCGCTCGTGTCGAGCTCCGGCACGATCTGGATCAGGTCGTTTCCCGTGCGCTTGAGCACGGGGTTCAGCCACTGGCCGGTGAGCGCGCTCACGTCGTGAAAGAGCTGCATCAGCTTGTCGGCGAGCACGAGCTCGAGCTCCGCCGAGCGCGCGTACGGCACCATGAGGTAGGTGAGATCGAGCACGAGCGGGCTCGGCGTGACGGCGAGCCCGGCCGGCTGCGGCGGCTTGGCCGCGCTGCGCGTGAGGCTCGGCGGCAGGTTGCGCAGATACGGGTTGATCTCGGTTTGATAAAGGTAGAGCGAGAGCTTCGTCTCGTCCTCGTCCTCGATCTCGCCCGGCGAATCGAAGACGACGGCCGACTCTGACTCCAACTCGGAAATGGAGAGGCGAATCAGCCTGCGCAGCGCCTCGCTGACGTTGCGCAGTACTTGGCCGCTGTCGAGATTCGGCTCCGTCATCATGCTTAGAGGGTGAATACCGTATCGGCTTGGCTGACGGTCTGCGGCTGGCGGTTACTGACTTGCGCCAACACGGAGACGTCGCTGTTGCAGTTGGCGCGCAGGTAGACATAGGTCAAGTCGTCGGGCGCCCAGGTGATGTAAGCGTTCATCGAGAACTGGAGCGTCGCGCCGGAGTTGCTCGACGCGTTGGCATCGTCGGACGGGGTCGTGACGAAGGTCAGCACGGTGTCCGTAACGGACATCGACGTCAATGGAACGAGGCCCTGCTGGCCGACGAGTTCGATGCCGTTCGATTCGGAGAAGTCGGGTCCCATCGACCAGTTCACTTTGCCGAGCCCCTTCTTTGCGCTGACGACGACCTCGATCCTGTTGCCGGGGCGTGCGCCCTGAACCGTGAAGCTGATCGGCCTGTAGTTGCTGCGCGGCGCGAAAAGCACGGCGCTGATGCGGCCATTGCGCCAGTGCACCGGCACCAGCGCACCGAAGGTGACGAGCACGACCGCTTCGGTATTGAGCGTGCAATAGCCCTGCAGGTAGTCGACGCCTTCGCGCACTTGCAGAAAGAGCGTGAGCGTGAATGCGTTATCGGCCTGGCCGCTGCTGCTCTGGGCGGTGGCGCCGGTGCGGATCGTCAGCACCTCGTTGTTGAATTCGATCGCCTGAATGCAGGACTGGCCGCTCGCGCTCACCGGCGTGACGTTGTACGAGAAGCCGATGCTGTCGCCGGACTTCGCGCCGAGCGACCACGCAGCGCCGGCCGTGGTGAACGTAAAGCTCAGGTTGCTGTTCGAGGCGATACGGCTGAACTGCAAAGTGACGGGAATGAGCGTCACCGGCTCTTGGGCGCCGTCGTCTTGCTGCTCGCGCGCGGGAGCGGCTGACGCTTGCGGCGCGCGGTCCCCGGCCAAAGGCGATTCGGTAGTCATGTGTGACGCTTCCGCTTTGAATTGTCAGTGTTCACCAAGCTCGATCGCGAACGAGCTCACGCCTATCACCGTGCTGCGATCGTTGGTCGATCGCAATGTGACGCTCGCACCCGGCGGCAGATCGACGTTGCCCCTAATGCCGCGCTGCAGGGTTCGCACATAGAGGTCGATCTGAATTTCCTGCGCGTCCTGATACGTCTGCAAATACATCTCGCGGGCATTGATCAGGAAATTGCTGACGTAGAGCACCGGATCGAGCCGGCTCGACACCGATAAGCCGACCAGGCGATTGCCTTTGCCGCCGTCGCTCCAAATGGCGGCTTCATCCGGGCGCAGCGTCAGGAATGCCTTGCTGTTGGCGCGCACCGCGCTGAAGGTGAGCGTCAACGGCTTGAAGGTGTGAACCTGCGTGAAGCATTGCTCATTGAGCGCTCGGCTCCTGTTCGCGAGCAAATGAGCGCCGAGAAACTGTCGAGCCTCGTCGGGCAATGCACTGCGTTCCCTCGCAATGGCCTGGATGACCGTTTGGTCCGGCACGCCGGCCACCGCGGCTGCCGGCGTCGCAGCCTTGGCTGCAAGCGCCGGCCCACCGGACTGGGGGTCCTTGATAGGATTCTTCGCTTTGGTCTCCATCGTTTTCCGGGTCAGTCCGTTGGAAAGGGAATAGAAAACGAACCGGCCGAAATGGTGCCTGATTTTTGGTAGCCAATAAACTGATACTGCAGCGTGACGAATTCGTTTCCGTGAAACTGATAAATGCCTGTCAGATTGGTCCCGCCCGGCTTGATCGTCACGACGGATTTGGCCGCTTGGAAAATCGACCCATCAGGCGGCATTGCTTCCAACGTAATGGCTGACGACGACACAACGGCTGAATTCAGCGGGGTTATCGCTCCATCCACTGCCTGAATTTGAATCGCCTGGCTCTGTGTCAGAGAAATCGTATTGCCGCCGTTGAAGTTCAGTATCACATTAAGCGGCGCGGTATCCGTTACCGTGAAAGTGAGGGCGATGGTGTATTCCACAGGCGGTTCCCTATGTGTCGAAAGACGAGCTGGGGCGCTCGCTGACAGCGAGCGCCCGGCCACTCCATGCCCGCGCGCTTAAAGCGGATTCCAGAAAACCGCCAGCGGCGTTCCCGGCGAGAGCGCTTGTCCCTTCCGGCCATCGAATTCGGCGCTCACCGTGATGCCTTCCATCCCCGGTTGCAGCGTCAGGATGAAGCTTTGGATGTTCGGCTGGGCGGCCACCCACAGCGTGATTCCGAAGTTCACCGCGCCGCTGCCACCGCTGCTGCTTTGAACCGCGACCGTGACGATTGTCGGGTTGACCTGCAGCGAGGAGATCGGCAGTGAAATGCCGCTCTCCACATCGATTTCGAGGCCGCCATAAGAAGAGAAATTCGGCCCGGTGCTGTAACTCGCTTTGGGCTGGCCCGCTTGCGTGGATAAATTCACGGTAACCGCACCGCCTGAAACGTTGACGTACTTGAGAATCAATGCCTTGTATTCGACGTTATTTTCGACGATGGTTGATTCGGTCGTGCTCATGACATCCCCTTTTAGAAGAAACGTTTTAAGTGCGTAATGAACATTACGCCAACTTATCGAGCCCTGAAAAAAGATGAGGCAACAAACGGTCGTTTTATTTTGTTCGTTTGATTCTTGACGTCTGGTATGACGATACATTTCGTTGCGCTTTGTTGCAAACTTTTTTTAGTAAATGTTTTTACCTACCAATATTGACAGGGTGCTAAGACGCGCTAAATCTTTCACTTGAAAGCGAAGGGGGTACGTAATCGTATGGACGCCCTGACGGAGCACGCTAGCCGGTCGTAGCAAGGAAACGATAAAACGTTTGTGCAGGCGGCGCGCCGCCTCGCGCGCGAATTCATCGAGCCGGGGCCGGCGCAGTGATGGGGTAAGGGAGGGCGTCGGCAACGCAACGAGCCGGCGAGTTCGACGCCAAACGAACAAAAATGGGCAGTTTCTGTAAAGCAACCGCCCTGCTGCGAAAGTTTGCAGCGGTCCCCTTATTGAAGATTGCCCTGGCAGAGGTACTTGATCGACAGATAGTCGTCGAGGCCGTACTTCGAGCCCTCCCGGCCGTATCCCGACTCCTTGATCCCGCCGAACGGCGCCGCTTCGCTCGATAGCGCACCCTCGTTGATACCGACGATGCCCGCTTCGAGCGCCCCCGACACGCGCTCGATCCGCTTGATGTCGTTGCTGTAGAAGTAGGCCGCCAGGCCGTAGGGCGTCGCATTGGCGGCTTGCACCGCCTCGCTTTCCGTCTCGAAGCGGAAGAGCGGCACGACCGGCCCGAACGTTTCTTCGCAATAGAGCTGCATACTCGGATCGGCGTCAGCGAGCACCGTCGGCGCGTAGTAGTGAGACCCGAGGTCGGTCAGACGTTTGCCGCCCGTGACGATGCGCGCGCCGCGCGTCAGTGCATCGTCGACATGCCGCGCAATCTTGTCGACCGCGCGCGCATTGATCATCGGGCCGATTTGCGAATGCTCGTCGCTTGCCGGGCCAATCTTCAATGCACCGACGCGCTCGCCCAGCAGCGCTGCGAAACGCTCGAACACGCCCGACTGAACATAAACTCGGTTCGGGCATACGCACGTCTGGCCGCCGTTGCGGAACTTGGAGACCATGAGGCCTGCCACCGCAGCTTCGAGATCGGCATCGTCGAACACGATGAACGGTGCGTTGCCGCCGAGTTCGAGCGAAAGCTTCTTGAGCGTATCGGCCGATTCGCGGGCCAGATACTTGCCGACTGCCGTCGAGCCCGTGAACGTGATCTTGCGCACGCGCGCATCGTGCAACCAGTCGGCAACGGCCGGCACCGCGCGCTCGCGCGAGGTCGTAATCAGATTGAGCACACCGGCAGGCACGCCAGCCTCGTGCGCGAGCATGACGAGCGCGCTGGCCGTGAGCGGTGTGTCCTCGGCCGGCTTGCCAACCACGGTACAACCTGCTGCCAGCGCGGGCGCGATCTTGCGCGCGATCATCGCAAGCGGAAAATTCCATGGCGTGATCGCGGCGACGATGCCGATCGGCTCTTTGACGGCGCTCATGCGTTTGCCGCGTTGCTGCTGCGGAATCAGATCGCCATAGATGCGCGTCGCCTCTTCGGCGAACCACGCAACATAGGACGCCCCATAGGCGACCTCGCCACGTCCTTCGGCAAGCGGCTTGCCCTGTTCGCGCGAGATCAATGCGCCGAGCGCATCCTGATTCGCGACGATCAGCGCGTGCCAGCGTCGCAGAATTTCCGCGCGGGTCTTCGGCAACGTCTCGCGCCAAGCGGGCAGGGCGGCCGCGGCCGCATCGGTGGCCGCACGCGCATCGGCGGCCCCGCTATCGGCTACCTGGGCGATGAGTTCGTCCGTGGCAGGATCGGTGACAGCGAAACGCGCGCCGTCCGACGCCGGGACCCAGCGTCCGCCGATGAAGTTGTCCGTGCGAATCAGCTCGGACGGTTCGAATATGCGTGTCATCCGTGGCTCCTTGTCAAACCTGTTCGATGCGCGCGGCAATGGCCGCACCCACGTCGCGCGTGTTGGCCTTGCCGCCGAGGTCGCCCGTGCGCGGCCCTTCCTTGAGCGTCGCTTCGATGGCGGCGAGCATTGCGTCGTGAGCCTGCCTTTCCTTGCCGGCATGCCCGCCAACGAAATCGATCATCATGGCCGCCGACCAGATCATGGCGATCGGATTGGCAATGCCCTTGCCTGCGATGTCGGGCGCGGAACCATGCACCGGCTCGAACAGCGACGGGAATGCACGCTCGGGATTGAGGTTGGCGGACGGCGCGAGGCCGATGGTGCCCGTGCATGCGGGGCCGAGGTCGGAGAGGATGTCGCCGAAGAGATTCGTCGCGACGACAACGTCGAAGCGATCGGGGTTCAGTACGAAGCGGGCACAGAGAATATCGATGTGCTGCTTGTCCCACGCGACGCTCGGGTATTGCGTGGCAATTTCCTCGGCACGCTTGTCCCACCAGGGCATGCTGATCGCGATGCCATTGCTCTTCGTCGCGACGGTGAGCTTCTTGCGCGCGCGCCGCGCGGCCAGATCGAATGCGAACTTGAGCACACGCTCGCTGCCATGCCGCGTGAACACGGCTTGCTGCACGACGAATTCGCGCTCGGTCCCTTCGAACATCACGCCGCCAACCGACGAATACTCGCCTTCGGTGTTCTCGCGCACGATCCAGCAATCGATGTCGCCGGCCCGGCGACCCGCGAGCGGAGAGGGGACGCCCTCGAAAAGACGTGCCGGACGCAGGTTGATGTATTGGTCGAATTCACGGCGGAACTTGAGCAGCGAGCCCCACAACGAGATGTGGTCGGGGACTTTCTCGGGCCAGCCGACGGCACCGAACAGAATGGCATCGCAGTGCAACAACTGCGCTTTCCAGTCGTCCGGCATCATCTGGCCGTGCTTTTCGTAGTAGTCGCAGCTCGCCCAGTCGATGTGCTCGTACTCGATCGCTATGTCGAGGCGACGGCATGCCGCGTCGAGCGCGCGCAGCCCCTCGGGCATGACTTCGGTGCCGATGCCGTCGCCGGGAATGACGGCGATCCGATATGTACGGGCCATGGCGGAGTTCTTCCATGAAAGTTGAATTACAGTCATTTTATTTCGCTCCGTTCGATTTAGAATCGGGGTTTTGGTTAATCGACTGTTCACGAATCGTGTATAAATCAGGCCCCCTATGGATTCCGCCCGTGCGCCGGAGCTGAGCGACCTGCGTGTCTTTTGCACTGTCGCGCGCTGCTCGAGCTTCAGCGCCGCGGCCGACGCGCTCTCCGTTTCTGCGGCCTATGTCAGCAAACGTGTGAGCATTCTCGAGGCGACGCTCGGCACGCGGCTCCTGCATCGTTCGACACGGCGCGTGACGATCACCGAGGCTGGCGAACGCGTCTATGCCTGGGCGGAAAAGATTCTCGACAACGTCGAGCAACTGGTCGAAGACGTCTCCACGACGCGGCGCATTCCGCGCGGCACGCTGCGCATTTCGAGCAGCTTCGGCTTCGGGCGCCACATCCTTGCACCGGCGCTGGCTCGGTTTTCCGAGCGCTATCCCCAGTTGAGCGTACGTCTCGATCTATTCGACCGGCTCGTCGATGTCACGGGCGAAGGATTCGATCTCGACATCCGCATCGGCGACGAGATCGCCCCGCATATGATCGCGAAGCGGTTGGCTTCGAACCATCGCGTGCTGTGCGCATCGCCCGACTACCTGGAGCGCTATGGCGCGCCGAAGCAGCTGAGCGAGCTGGCGTCCCACGCTTGCCTGGCGATCAAGGAGCGCGACCATCCATTTGGGGTGTGGCGGCTCGACGTTCGGGGCGAGCGCGTTTCAGTGAAAGTCACCGGGCCGTTGTCCACGAACCATGGCGAAGTGGCCGTGCAATGGGCGCTGGCCGGACGCGGCATCGTCCTGCGCTCCATGTGGGACGTGGGGCGTCTCATCGAAGCGGGTTTGCTGCGACGGGTGCTTCCCGAGGTGACGCAGCCGGCCGACATATGGGCCGTGTATCCCGCACGTCTGACGCAGTCCGCCAAGGTGCGCGCATGTGTCGATTACCTCGCCCAGACCCTTGCGCAGCCGGGTGCCGAGGTGGCCGGGGACGAGGTACGAGGCGGACCCGAATCGCCGGTTTAGCTGTGCGGAAACAAGACTTCGAGCGGATAACTGTTCTTCACGAACGGCGACTTGATGATCACGTAGCTGAAATACTTTTCGATGCCGATATTGCGTTCGAGTAAACCCTCGATCACGCTTTGATAATGGCTGACGCTGCGCGTGACGAACTTGAGCAGGTAGTCGTAGCCGCCGCTTGCCAGGTGGCATTCGACGATTTCGTCGATATTGCGAATCGCGGCGACGAAACGGTCGAAATCTTCGCGGCGATGATCGGCGAGCGTTACTTCCGTGAAGACGATCTGCACGTCGCCCAGTTTTTCGAGCTGGATCTGCGCTCCGTAGCCGGCGATGTAGCCGGCTTTTTCGAGGCGCTTGACGCGGATGAGACACGGACTTGGCGAAAGCCCAACCGCATCGGCGAGTTCGACGTTCGTAATGCGCCCTCGCTTCTGGAGTTGAGACAGAATACGCAGATCGATTCGATCCAGCTTGCAATCCCCGGTCATCGTCAGTGGTCGCCTGAAAGCCCGTCGAAAACGTGACGGCTACTTTAGCATGCGCGCGCGCCGAATCCGCAATCGGGAATCGGCAAACGCCGTTTCATCGTAAATCTAGCCTCGGTTTGAAACCCCGGCCTTCAGGCCGGTGAGCCGGGGCCCCGGCCTGAAGGCCGGTTGTGGACAGTTGCTGAGGATCGAAGCTCAATAACCACGTTCCCGATCGATCTCACCGATCATCGGCAGACCGGCGCGATAGCGGGCGAGATTCTCGAGGACGGCTTCGACCGCTGTCTCGGGACGCGTCGCGCTCGCGATATGCGGCGTGATGCGCACACGCGGGTGAGTCCAAAGCGGATGACCCGCCGGCAACGGTTCGGGCTCCGTTACATCGAGGAGCGCATAACGCAGGTGGCCTTCGTCGAGCAGCCGCAGCAAATCGTCTTGCCGCAGGTGCGCGCCGCGCCCGGTCTGAATCAGCGACGCCCCGCGCGGCAGTTTGCGAAGCAGATCGGCGTCGAGCAAGCCGTGCGTGGCCGCCGTCAACGGCAGCAGGCATACGAGAATGTCAGTGCGTGCCAGAAAGGCGTCGAGCTGAGCCGCGCCGGCGTAGCAGGCGACGCCCTCCAACGTGTGCTGCGAGCGGCTCCAGCCCGCGCAGTCATAGCCGAACAAGCGCAGACGTTCGAGCACCGAGGTGCCGAGCATGCCGAGCCCGAGCACACCGACGCGGCAGGTCGAGGCGGGCCGCAAAGGGATTTCGCGCCAGACCTGCTGTTGCTGCTGCCGCGCATAGTCGAAAAGATCGCGATGCAGGCTCAACACGCCCTGGCAAACATACTCGATCATTCCCTCGACGATACCGGGCTCCACCATGCGGACGACGGGAACATGCCGCGGAATGCCGCCCAGATCGAACTGGTCGACTCCGGCGCCCACGGAAAAGACGATTTCGAGGTTCGGCAGGGTACGGGCGGGGTCCTCGGGAGGCTGCCACGCAGCGAGGTAGCGGATCGAGGCCGGGTCCCCGACATCGGGCCATAGACGAAAAGCGAGTTCGGGCGCGCGCTGCGCGAACAGTCGCGCCCAGACTTCGCCTCGAGCCGGATCGGCTTTATAGAGAAATGTCACTGCCGCCCTCAGCCGATTGCCTGATTGATGATGCCGTACTGTGCAAAGCGCTCGTCGCGCGGCCATGCCGAGCCGGCGCCGCGCGCCATCTTGACGACCGTGTCGACACGCGCGAGGCCCAGTGCTTCGAGCCAATCGGTCAGCCCGCTATCGGCAGGGACGTCGATCCGCACGAAGGCACCGGGGCTCGATGCGAGCCAATGACCGATCAGCGCTTGTGCGCGCAACGGATCCGCCGCGTACGGTGTCACCACAGGGCCGATCGCCTGCCCGCGCCCGAAGCGGCGAAAGAGCGCGAAGCCAATCAACTCCCCGTCGCGCTCGAGCCCGATGCCGTCGGCAGACTCGAGCAGGGCGGGCAGTACGGTCGTCCGATCGAGACCGCTCGCACGCGAAGCAAGCTCGACGAGACGCGGGGTATCGCGCTCGCCGATGGGCCGCAGCCGCTCGCTCGGCGGCAAGCTCGGCAGCGCGGGCACACCGGCATTGCCCTGGTGCTGGTCGAGCGCGCCGATCGCTACGAAGCCCAGTTTTTCGTACAACGGACGGCCTGCGGGTGTCGCATGCAGCATAGCTCGCCGCGAGCCGAGCTCCTCGAGCGCGAGCTCGGTCAGGCCCCGGCCGATACCCATGCCCTGATGCGCGGGCGACACGATGATCATGCCGACGGAGCCTGCCTGAGCACCGTACTTCCAACTGAACGCGGTGCCCACCACGCGTCCGTCGCACTCGGCCACGAAGCCGTTGCCGAGTCCGGCGACGAACCGCCAGTCGTCCTCGCGGTGCGGCCATTTGAGTTCTGTCGTCAGAGCGTGAGCGGCGCCGATGTCCGCCATAGCAAAGGGCCGGTAATGGATCCGAGTCGACACGCTTTCCCCTTCGTTGCCTGTAATGATCCGCCCACTTTGGCATGCGCTCGCGCGGGTGACTAGGACGATCTTTTCATGCGCGAAACGCGCTGCTCCGGTCAGGCTGCTCCGCTCAGTTCCGCCTGGTTGCGTTCGGACCCTCGGCCCCGGCGCGCCCCCTCACAAGGCACGCGCATTGCTCGCCTACGGTAATAAGCGTCTGGCAACACCGTCTCTGACACCGAATCGAGAGGGAGCGAACATGACTGATCGACCACAGCCGCCATTGCCGGAGCAGCAGCAAAACGAGGTTCCGGGCAGGACGGCGCCGATGCACCCCCAACCCGACCATGGTGAGCAAAGCTACCGCGGACATGGGCGTCTTGCCGGCAAAGCCACACTCGTGACGGGCGGCGACAGCGGGATTGGCCGGGCGGTCGCCATCGCCTTCGCCCGGGAAGGCGCCGACGTTGCGATAGCCTATTTCGACGAACACGACGACGCGCGCGAGACCGCCCGCTGGGTCGAGCAGGCGGGGCGCAAAGCCGTGCTGATCGACGGCGATCTCGCCAACCCCGCCCATTGCCGCGAGGTCGTTTCGCGCACGATTGCGGCGTTCGGGCGCATCGACGTACTCGTGAACAATGCGGCCTATCAGATGGACTACGACTCGATCGAGGAGATCACCGACGACGAGTGGGACCGTACCTTCGATGTGAACATCGGCGCGATGTTTCGCCTCGTGAAGGCCGCGCTGCCGCATATGAAGCGCGGCAGCGCGATCGTCAATACGACGTCCGTGAATGCCGACAAGCCGCGGCCCACGCTGCTGCCGTATGCCACGACGAAGGGCGCGATCCAGAATTTCACGGGCGGCTTGGCCCAATGGCTGGCCGAGCGGGGGATTCGCGCGAACTGCGTCGCCCCGGGCCCGATCTGGACGCCGTTGATTCCGGCGACGATGCCGCCCGAGAATGTCGAATCGTTCGGCAAGCAAACGCCGATGAAGCGTCCCGGGCAGCCGGCGGAGCTGGCGCCGGTCTACGTGATGTTGGCGAGCGACGAGGCGAGCTACGTGTCCGGCGCGACCGTCGCGGTGACGGGCGGCGTGCCGATCATTTGACGAGCCGGCCATGCCGATGACGAGCGATATCGCCGGCAGCAGTGCTCCGGCAATCGATGCGCGCGCACGCGAAATGGACGCGCAGGTGCATGCTGCCACGGCGCCGCACTGCGCGCGGCATGGCCTGCTCGAAGCGGGCCGGAACTGCGCCACGATCCGCCGGGCCGATCGTTTCGCAGTCCTGATCGATGGCGAAGCCTACTTTTCCGTCCTGCGCGAGGCTTTGACGCGCGCGCGGCATACGATCTTCATCGTGGGCTGGGACATCAACAGCCGCATCAGACTCGTGCCGGACGGGGCCAACGACGGATTTCCAGAGCCGCTTGCGGAATTTCTGCAAGCCCTCGGTGCACTCAGGCGCCATTTGCGCATCTACATCCTCGCCTGGGACTTTGCCATGATCTACGCGTTCGAGCGCGAGTGGCTGCCCGTCTATCAAACCAGTTGGCGCTCGCATCATGCGCTGTCGTTCAGGCTCGACGGCACGCATCCGCGCGGCGCATCCCATCACCAGAAATACGTCGTGATCGACGACCGTCTGGCGTTCGTCGGTGGCATGGATCTGACGCGTTCCCGCTGGGATACGCGGGCTCATGCCGTCGACGATCCCCGCCGGCGCGATCCCAACGGCAAGACGTATGGGCCGTTCCACGACGTCCAGACCATGTTCGACGGCGATGCCGCACGCGCGATCGGCGAGCTTGCGCGCCAGCGATGGCAGCGCGCTTGCGGACGGTCGATCCCGGTCCAGGCCGAGCCTGTGCCCGGCGAGGAACCGGACCCTTGGCCGCCGGATGCAACCGTCGAGTTGCGCGACGTCATGCTCGGCATCTCCCTGACCGAGCCCCCGCATCTCGGCCGCGAGCCGCTGCAGCACGTGCGCAACCTGACCGCCGATCTCATCGCGGCGGCACGCGAGCATATCTATATCGAGAACCAGTACTTCACGGCAGCCGTGGTTCGTGAGTCGCTTGCATCGCGCCTTGCGGAACCGGACGGTCCGGACGTTGCCGTCGTCGTGCCGCGGATGCAAAGCGGCTGGCTGCAAGAGGCGACGATGGGCGTATTGCGTGCAAGGCTGCATCGCGCACTCGTCGAGGCCGATGTTCACGATCGCTATCGAATGTACTGCCCGCATATCGAGGGGCTCGGCACGCGCTGCCTGAACGTGCACAGCAAAGTCATGATCGTCGACGATCGCGCGATCACCATTGGCAGTGCCAACTTGAACAATCGCTCGATGGTGCTCGATACGGAATGCAACATCGCGATCGATGCCAATGGCGACCCGGCGGTGCGCGCGGCGATCGCGCGCTGGCGCAACCGTCTGCTCGGCGAGCATCTGGACGTTCCTGAAGCCGAATGCCAAAAGGCGCTCGAACGCACGGCGCGGCTTCATGACGCGATCGCGTCGCTCTCGCGCGACGAGGCGCGGACCCTACAACCTTTCACGCCCGTCATCACGAGCGATCTCGATGCCGTCGTCCCGATCAGCGCCTGGCTCGATCCGGAGCAGCCGATCGAGCCGGAGGCGCTGGTACGCGAGTTTGTTCCCGAAGAGCACGGCCGATCGCTGACCGCGCGCCTGTTGCTGCTCGGCACGCTCGTGCTGGCCATTGTCGCGCTGACGGTGATCTGGCGTTTTACGCCGCTCGGGCACGATATCAATCTCGCGTCGATCGTGCATTGGGGCCGGCGCCTCGGGACACTGCCGCTCGCGCCGTTGATCGTACTGGGCGGATATGTCGTCGCGGCGGTACTGTCGGTGCCGATCACCGTCCTGATCGCCGCAACCGGCCTCGCCTTCGGAGCCTGGCCGGGCTTGGGCTATGCGCTCGGCGGAACGCTGCTGGCGGCGGCAGCGACTTACGGGATCGGCGTCACGTTGGGGCGCGATGCGGTACGCCGGCTGGCCGGGGCGCGTGCGAATCGGCTCAGCGAGCGTATCGGGCGGCGCGGAATAGTGACGATGATGATACTGCGTCTCTTACCGATCGCGCCGTTCACCGTCGTGAACCTCGTCGCCGGGGCATCGCATATCAGTCTGCGCGACTACTTGCTGGGGACGATGCTCGGAATGCTGCCCGGCACAGTGTTGACGGTCACGTTCGCTCACCAACTGGTGGCCACGATTCGCCATCCTGGCGGGGGAGCCTGGGCGACGCTCGTGGCGATCGGCGCAGCGCTCGTCGGCGCGTCCGTTCTGTTGCAACGGTGGTTGAGCCCGCGCCGATGATTGCACAAGCGAGCCCAGTCGAGGCGATGGAGCCCGACACGCTGCCCGAGCCAGCCGAAACGCCGGTCCGCGCGGATGTTGCATGCGCGCTGCGCATCGCCACCTACAACATTCACGGCGGCCTCGGTGCGTGGACGACGCATTCGGCGCACCGAATGGAGCAACGGGTCGCGCAAGTCATCGCGGAATTGGATGCGGACGTCGTCGCGTTGCAAGAAGTGCCGCTGGGCGGCAGCGATGCGCCCGATGTGCTGGCGCATCTGCGCGACACCACGGGGATGTATGCGGCGGCAGGGCCGACGCTGGACACGCCCCGGCGGCGCTACGGCAATGCCGTGCTCTCGCGTTTGCCGATCCGCGCGGCGCGCACGCTCGATCTGTCGTTTCACGGCCGCGAGCCGCGCGGCGCACTCGATGCGGATATCGCGTGCGGTTCGGTGCTGCTGCGCATCGTCGCGACCCACCTCGGGTTGTCCGCAGGGGAACGCAGTACGCAGGTGCGAGCGCTGCTGAACGCTTTCGACACGACCGAGTTGCCGGTGATCCTGCTCGGCGATATCAACGAATGGTTCGTACACGGCCGGGCCTTGCGGACGCTCGTCACGCATTTTCGGCGCGCGCCGGCTCCGCGTACGTTCCCGACGTTTTGCCCGATCTTCGCGCTCGATCGCATCTGGGTCCACCCGGGCGAATGGCTGACGGGCGTCAGCGTGCATCGCAGTGCGCTCGCTCGCACAGCGTCGGATCACTTTCCATTGATTGCCCAGATCGAAGTGCCGGCCGCTTCGCCCAAACCGGGAGCAACCGATGAAAACCGACGACTTGACTGACCGCGCGCTGGATTACTGGTGCGCCCGTGCGCTCGTCGACGACGACGAGGAAATCCGCTTCGTGGCGATCGAGCCCGAGCTCGTCGTCACGCTCGCGCACGGCGAACTGCGCCTGCTCGATCGGCGCTTTGCACCGAGCTCGGACTGGGCCGATGCGGGCATCGTGCTGGAGCTGGCCCGCGAGCTGACGCTCACGACACGGGACGACGGATCGGCGCTTTGCCGGGCGCGCTTCGCAGACTGCGAAGAAACGGGGGAGGCCGCCGGGGCAACGCTTCGTGCCGCGCTGCTGCGCGCATTCGTGCAGGCGCACTGCGGCGGCGAAGTCGACGATCGACTCCCCGACGCGCCCCATGCGGTGCGCCGCGGCGCCATTGTGCCGATCGACGCCGGCGGGACGGCGCCCACCTACGCCGAAGACGGCCCACGCGAGAGCGACCCGACCGGCGATATCCGCTCGATACCGCGCACCTGATCGCCGCAGCGCGCCGCTTCGCGCGCGCCTGCACGGTCCGCATTCTTCGCAGCAATTGTCATCGATCGCTACGGGTTCGAGTAGCGAGCGGCCAGGGCCGCTTGCCTACGATGAAGCGACGGCGCACTGACGCTCGCGTGCGCGACCTGCGAAGGAGTTCATGGATGGGTGCGATTCAAGCGAAGAACATCGTAATCGTCGACGGATACTCGATGGGCCGGGAACTGGCGCATGACCTGAAGACGATGGGTGCCGAGCTCTTTCATTTATGCTCGACGCCCGAGCCGCCTCCCGTCTTTCGGGCGGGAATCGATGCCACGCCTTACCGCGCCGATCTCGGCTATCTCGGTGCCGAGGATGAAGCGGCCCGCATGCTGCTGGCGATGGACATCGATCATGTCCTCGCCGGCTCGGAGATGGGCGTGAGCTACGCTGAGCGGCTCGCCCACCTCGTCGGCGCACCCACGAATCTCTATCCGCTCGTTGCCGAGCGGCGCAACAAGTTCCGCATGATCGCGGCACTGCACCGCCGCGGCTTGCTGGCGGCCGAGCAGGCGCTCGTCGGCAGCGAGAACGAGGCCGTTGCCTGGGCACAGCGCCAGGGCACTTGGCCGCTCGTGGTCAAGCCGCTCGACAGCGCCGGTTCGGACAACGTCACGATCTGCCGCAGCCTCGACGAGGTGCGCACGGCCTGTCGAAAGGCCTTCGCGGCGCATACCGTGTTCGCGCAGCCCAATCGGCAGTTGATCATTCAATCGTGGCTCGACGGCACGCAGTACATTGTCAATAGCGTCAGCCGAGACGGGCGCCATTTCATGACGGACGCATGGCGCGTCAACATTCGCCTGCTTCCCGGCTACGCCATGGTCATGGAGGACTTCGAACTGCTGGCACCGGAATCGCGTACCGCCTCTTCATTGTTGCGCTATACATTCGACGCGCTCGACGCGCTAGGCATCGTGAATGGCACAGCGCACAGCGAGTTGAAATGGACGGCTCGCGGTCCAGCGATGATCGAAACGGGCGCGCGCCTGATGGGGGCGGCGATGGATCGCGACTCGTATGCCGCCGCCGGGCTGAAGACCCAGTCGATCTACCACGCCCTGGATTTGATGCAGCCGGAATGGATGAACGAGATGCGCCGGCGCAGCGACCGATATTTGCCCGGACGCCATCTGACCAAGGTGTTCTTCGCGTTCGCCGGCGATGGCGTCATCACGGGTGTCGACGGCCTCGAGCGGCTGCTCGAACTGCCGACGTTCCATGCCATCTACCGGACACTGCCTGTCGGTACGCGCGTTCATCTCACGACGGATTCGACAGGGTGGGGCGGCGCCATCTATCTCGTGCACGAGGATGCGGCGCTGATCGAGCGCGACCGCGAGCAGATTCGGGAATGGGACGCCGAGGGGCTGCTCTACGAGATCGACTACGAGACCGTCGAAGCCTCGGCCGCGGCCTGCTGAACGGAGTGTCCCCATGAGCTTTTACGGACCTTTTCAGGCAATGGCCGCGATATGCCTGCAAGCGCTTGGGCAGGTGCTTTATACCTATTTTCTTTCCGGCATTCCCGAACCCGTATTCGTCTTCGGCAGTTTCTTGCTCACGACGCTCATATTGAATTTGAAAAACGGATTCAGCATGCCGCGGCGCGATTACGACCTGCTGATCCGCAACAACGTCTACACCGCCATCACCTATCTCTGCTTTTTCTTCGCCTTGCGCGAGCTCGATCCTTCGGTCGTCGTGGCGATCGACACCGGCGTTGCGCTGATCGTCGGAGCGCTGTCCGACAGCATCAAAAGGCGTGCGTGGCCCACACCTCGCAGATTGGCCATATGCACGGGCGTTCTCGTCGCCTGCCTGCTGCTCGGGGCGAGGCAGTTCGACGGCGCGGGGCATGCCGGGCTGAGTCGGCTGTCGATCTGGATCGCCATGGCGGCGACAGCAGTCACGGGGGCCTCGTCGGCGCTGACGATGTCGGTTTGCGCTGAGCTTGCCGAGCGCGGCTGGTCGCGTTCGCGAATCGTTTCCCAGCGTTTTTATTTGACCGTTTGTGCGACGCTCGTATGGTGTCTGGCGCTCCCTGATTCGCTACATATCGCGGTGGACGGCAGTACCGTCGGCATCGCGGTTGTCGTCACCTTGGCGGGGGTCATGCTCCCGATGCTGCTGTTGCAATCCGCCGTGCAACTGAGCGGACCGTTTGCCGTCCTCGTTTGCATGTCCGTTCAACCGTTCATCTCGCTTTTGTTGGCGACTTCCGCAAACCTGCAGACATTCGATTGGCGCACGGCCCTGGGCATTGCCATCGTTTCGTTGCTCGTCGTCTTCGACGTGGCGGCCGACCGGTCCATACCGCACCGCAAACGCGCGACCGCAAGCGCCCCGACGCAGCTCGCCTCGGGAACGACGACCTGATCGTAGCCGTCCCGCCGCAACAGTGTGACGATTCGTTTTGGCGGCGCCCAATTCGCATCCGCAACGCTGCGCAGAATCGCCGCCGCTACATTGCGAGGAGGTATTGGAACGTCTTTGGGAGAGTCGAATGCAGATTCGTCGCGGTAATGCAGCAACGCACGCGGGGCGGCCCGACACGCAGGAGCGCCGCGCGGCTGGCACACCCGGACCTACGGCGATGCCGGCCCGCTCGGCCAGGCTCTCGATATTCCCGACTTCGCGCGGCGACGCTGGCTCGCCGGACTCCGAAGCGTCGTCGGCCGGGCGCCCTCGAATCCGAACATTGGCCAAGCTCGGGCTCTTCGCCGCCGGAGCGGGCGTCGGCGTCGCCATGATGACAGGCTGCAGCAGCGGCGTAGCCGGACAGGCGACTGGTGCATCCTCGCCGCCCGCAGCGCCATCCTCGTCGGGGCAATCGACCGACCCGACGCCGACCGATTCGCCTACGGTGTCGAGCACCGTGCAGGATCCGAGCACGAGCGCCGCATCGCCCACGAGCGTGCCGTCACTGCCTCAACCCTCGACCTTGAGCGTTCCCGCAGCACAATTCGCGCTGGATCAGGCTTGTGAGAAAGAAGCATTGCTCGTTGCGGCTCAGCTGCCACCCTCGAACCCTGATTTGGCCCGAGCCCAGCAAACCTTCGTGCAAAAGTACGAGACTCTGATTGGACAAGGGCGCGCGCTGAAGCCGGCCTTGGACGCATACATGATAGAGGAGGAGAGCGCCACAGGACCGGATGGCAAGGTGGTGCCCGAGCCGCCCGAAATTCGCTCGGCGCGCGATGCGCAAATGAACGCGGACATCGAGTTACTTCGCGCTGAAGTCCAGCAGGACCCAACTAATGGCGAGCTGCAAGACGAGCTGAAGCAAGAACGACTCTCGCTCCAGAGGGCAGACTCGACGATCCCGGCCGCGTCCCCCGATCAATCGGGCAGCGTCCAACTTCCTTCGTGGCTTTCCCCCAGTTGAGCAGCGCATGAGTCAAACCGTTCGAGGGGACTGAAAAGGCCCCGTGGAACCGCGGATCTCGAGTTTGGCCGCGATCTCGGTGCCGGGCCCCGGAGCGCAGCCCTTGAGCATATCGAGCAACGATTGCGCTGCTGCGCGCCCGATCTCGTTCGTGTCGACCCACATCGTCGTCAACGCGGGATCGAGTTCGCGGGCAAGCGCGATATCGTCGAAACCCGTGATCGACAATTGACCAGGCACGGCAATCCCCAGCGCTTGCGCTTCCAGCAACGCACCGATGGCCAGGTTGTCGTTACCGCATAAGATCGCACTGGGGCGCACATCCGGCGTAGCCCATATCCTGCGCAAGCTCGCGCGGCCGAATGCAATCGTCGAGGGCCCTTCACAAAAATGCACCGGCCGCACCGCAAGCCCATGCGCCGCCAGCGTTTCATGCACACCACGCAGGCGCGCTTGAACGCGGTCATTATCGACTGACGGTTGCATGATGACGGCGATATCCCGATGTCCGAGTTCGAGCAAATGCGCGGTCAGCCTCGCGAAGGCTGCGCGATTGTCGAAGCCGACGCAGCAATGCGGACTTCCCTCGCGATAAGCATAGGTGACGACATACGGCACACGGCGATCGATGAGGAGTTCGAACAATTCGGCAGGATAGGATTCGCCCACCACCGAAACCGCTTCGACGCCCCGTGCCAGCATCGCGCGCACTTGCGTGAGCGCCTGCGCCGGATCGTAATTCGAGCATCCGAGAAAGAGCGTGATGCCCTGTTCAGCCATGACGGACTGCATCCCGGAAACTTGCGACGCGAAAACGTGATTGTCGAGCGTCGGGATAATCGCGCCGGCGATATGCGAACGTGTCGAGGCAAGGGCGCGTCCGGCCGCGTTCGGAATCCAGTTCAAAGCCCGCGCGGCATCATGTACGCGCTGCTGCACTTCGGCCGATACCTTACCGGGCTCGTTATAGACGCGCGACACCGTTGCCGTCGATACGCCGGCGAGCTTGGCGACGTCGCCCAGCACGGAGCGTCCCGTACCGCGCCGCGCGCGCGGGGCAGGGGATGCCGCGGCGGAGGGCGCTGCACGCGAGCGCGAAGGCGTCGTGCTCATGCGGGGCTCCCCAAAAAGGCCCGCGTGCCGCAACACTGAAACGAGCCACGTAAGCCGCGAATCGATTCATCGATCATCGTCGTTTACCCTCGAATTGCCGGGATGGGGTTGCATCTCACAGGTCGTCCATGCGAATGTAAGCGCTGACAGCCTATCTGTCCACCGATTATGCCAGCTGCCACGCCTGCCCAGCGCAATTCATTCCATTCGTTTGCCGGCCAGCGGGTATAAATCGGATGAAAGTGTAAGCGGTTACACTACACGGAAAAGACATGGAGACATCCGCAATGAGCGAAACCTCGGCAGTCCCCGTCGCTCCGCCGCGCATCAAGCGTGCGCAGCAGATCGCACTCACGCTTCTGATGATCAGCGGCGTCGTCAATTACCTCGATCGCGGCACGCTCGCCGTAGCCAACGCCTCGATCCGGGCGGACCTCGGGTTGTCGCTGAGCCAGATGGGCGTGCTTCTTTCGGCGTTTTCGTGGAGTTACGCGCTGTGTCAGTTGCCGATCGGTGCGTTGGCCGACAGGATCGGACCGAGGCGTCTGCTCGGCCTGGGACTCATCGTCTGGTCGCTCGCCCAGGCGGCGGGGGGACTCGTGTCGACGTTCGGCTGGTTCATCCTCGCCCGCATCGCACTGGGCATCGGGGAAGCGCCCCAATTTCCCTCGGCGGCCAGAGTCGTCGGCAACTGGTTCCCGCTGCGAGCACGCGGCACGCCCACCGGAATCTTCAACTCGGCATCGCCGCTGGGCACGGCACTGGCACCGCTCCTGCTGTCGATTCTCGTCGTCTCCTTTCACTGGCGCTGGGCATTCATCGCGACCGGCGCGGTTGGACTCGCTGTCGCCGTGGTCTGGTTCATCCTCTATCGCGACCCGGTGCGTGCGCAACTTTCGCCCGACGAATGCCGCTACCTCGATGCCGACGCTCAGGAAGTCGTCACGCAATCGAACGTGACGTTTGCCGACTGGCGCAGCCTGTTCCAGCATGGCACGACCTGGGGCATGTTGATCGGCTTCTTCGGTTCCGTTTATCTGAACTGGGTCTACCTGACGTGGCTGCCCGGTTATCTGACGGCCGAGCGACACATGACTCTCATGCGTACGGGCGTTGCCGCATCCGTTCCGTTCTTTTGCGGCTTCCTGGGCGCATTGTCGGCCGGTTGGCTCTCCGATCTCGTCGCGCGCAAAAGCCGCTCGACCGTGATCGCACGCCGCAATGCGGTCGTCATCTGTATGCTCGGCATGGTGGTGTTCACGATTCCGGGTGCGCTCGCACAAAGCAATATCGTCGCGCTCGCCTGCATTTCGGTCGTGATTTTTCTGGCGAACGCCGCCTCGGCCTGTTCCTGGGCGCTCGCCACGGCGGCGGCGCCGCAAAGCCGCATTGCCTCGCTCGGCGCGATCCAGAACTTCGGCGGCTTCATTGGCGGCGCGCTGGCGCCGGTCCTCACGGGCGTCATCGCACAGAAGTGGTCGTTCGTTCCGGCGCTGCTGACCGCCGCGGTCATCGCCTTCGTCGGCGCGATGGCGTACCTGTTGCTCGTCAACAAGCCGATCCCCGAACACGAGCCCGGCGCCGCCAATGTGCCGCTGCCGGCCTGATCGGGCGACAAGCCCGCACTCAACCTCAAGGAGAATCACATGCAGAACGCTCGACGCGCCGACACGACGATAGAAGGGATCGTGCCGGTCATGTTGACTCCGTTCGACGAGTCCGGCGAAATCGACTACGGCGGACTCGAGCGGCTCATCGAGTGGTATTTGCAACATGGCGCCGATGCTTTTTTCGCGGTGGCGCAATCGAGCGAGATGCAGTTTCTGAGCCTCGCCGAGCGCGCGGAGCTGGCGCGCTTCGTGGTCGATCACGTTGCGGGGCGCGTGCCCGTCGCCGTCTCGGGACACATCAGCCATGCACCGCAGGCGCAGTACGAAGAATTGAAGGCGGCAGCGGAATCGGGTGCGGACGCAGTGGTGCTCGTCACCAACCGGCTCGATCCCCATCGCCAAGGCACACAGGCTTTCCGGGAGAACCTCGAGCGGCTACTGTCGCGCCTGCCGTCCGATTTGCCACTGGGGCTTTACGAATGCCCGGCGCCTTACCGCCGGCTACTGACCGACGAGGAACTGTCCGTTTGCATCGATACGGGGCGGTTCGTGATGCTGAAGGATGTCAGTTGCGATCTGGACGTCTTGAAGCGGCGCATTGCGCTGGCGAGCGGCTCGCCGCTCAAAATATTGAACGCCAATGCGGCCATTGCATGGGACGCAATGAAAGCGGGATCGGCCGGTTTTAACGGCGTTTTCACGAACTTTCATCCGGATCTTTACCGGTGGCTCAGAATGTCGGCGCACACGGCGCCGGAGCTGGCGCAGGAGTTGTCCACGTTCCTCGTCGTCTCCGCCGTATCGGAATCGCTCGGCTATCCTGCGCTCGCGAAGATTTATCACCAGCGCATCGGCACATTCGCCTCGATTCGCTGCCGCGCGATCGACTACGACGTCCGCGAACGCTTCTGGGCGCTCGATGCCGTGCTCGACAGCATCGTTTCGGGCACGGAGCATTTTCGAGCGCGCATCGCTGCTCTGAAATAAGCTGCGAGGCCTGCACGCGCAGCGCTCAACGGCTGGGCGTAGCGCTCATACGCTGCGATAGGGCGACAAAAAGTCGGACTGAAGAGTCCGGCTTTTTGCTGTTCCCCCGCAACCGGTGGTCAGCCGGCCTCCGCCATGCACTTTTTGACCGACGACGTCTTGGCGGCGCCATGCAGCGGTTTGCCGTCCTTTCCGACCGCCTTGCTTTCACACTGGGCGCTCATGGACTTCTTGGCATCGCGCTCGCATTTCTTCATGAACGAGGCTTTGGCGGCGCCGCTGAGGGGCTTGCCGTCCTTGCTCACTGCCTTCGACTCGCAATCTCCGCCTTTCATCGTACTTGCGGCGGCAGCAGGGGCGGCCGGCGCCGAAGCAGCGGTTCGAGCCAGTGCGACACCCGTGGCGAACATGCTGACGATAGCTGCCGCGACAAACTTTTTGAACATGACCGTCTCCTCATCGAATAGCGCGAAGCCGATTGCTTCAATCCGTAAACGGCGCCGAAGCCAACCGGTTGACCGGAAAGCGCGACAAGTTAGCGTGGTGGAGTGCCGTCGCCTGCTTTCCTGCGCATCTCATCGAGCATCTGGTCGGTGACCTCCTCGTCGAGGCCCAATGCGTCCACAGCAAGATAGAAGTCGAAGGGAGAGACGAGCCCGGAATCTTTGGCCAATGAAAATATTGCCAAATCCAGTTTCTCCGCGCGGCCAGGTCCCGGGAACAGCGTGCATGCGCCCTTCCACAGCAGCGTGCGCCCCATCGGATCGTGATCGTAGGCGAGCTCGGCGAGCGGGACTAGAGCACTGTTGAAATAACGCGAATCCGGCACAGTCTGTCCGGTTGAGTCCAGCTCCAGCTCCGGCAATTGCATGCGTTCGAACGTGATATCGGCCATCACCTGGTGCAGTGGGCGCGCATCGGCTTGTTGGGTCAACGCCGAAACGACTTGACGCAGGAGATCCGCGTCCTCGCGCGAATGGGCAGATTGTCCGATTGCGCCCAGCAGCCGCTCCCTCAGTGCGTCGATTTGAACGGTGCGCAGCCTCTCGCACATCGACTCGAGGGCTACGAGCTTGTCCCAAATCCCGCTCACTGGAGATTGCGTTTGCCCCGGTTTGGCCGCCACGGCCGAATCGACGATCAGCTCATGCACGATCTCGTCAATCTCGCGCATTTGATCAGCGGAAAATACGGCATCGCTTGCGGCGGATCTGCCCACCGAGGCTCGGCGTGGCGGCGCGCTGGCTCGAGACGTGGACCCGGACGAAGATATGTGTTGAAGGTCGCTCAAGCCGCCCGTCGCGGCCGGGCGCCGTGCCGCGGGAGGCGGCGTCTCGGGCTGCGTTGAGCCGGAATCCAGTTGGTTCGGAGCGCGTTCGGGCCAACCCGAACCGCTTGCATTCGTTCTGTGCAACCCATTCATGTTCACTTCCTTTTGGCTTCGGAGATGCGGGGATGTGGACGCGGAAGTCGTTACCGCGAGACAACGCAGGCCTGAATGCCGCTCGCAATCGCCCCCGATAAGCGATCGATCGTCTCCGGGCGCGCGAGGCGCGCTTCCTCGTCGGGGTTGACGATGACCCCGGCTTCCACGAGAACCGCCGCAATGGGCGCCGTACGCAGCACGACGAGGTCGTCGAACCGATGAATGCCGAGATGGGCGTCGATGAGGGGCCGATTCTCCCCGCGTATTGGCTGCGCATGATAAAGCGAGGGCCTTTCGCCCGCGGCCAGCAATTGGCCGGCGATAGCCCGCGCGCAGTTCAAGCTTTTCGCATAGGCGGGATTGCGCTCGGAGACAAAAATCGCAAAGCCGCGGAATTCCCGTTGCCGTCCGGCGTCGATGAACGGCTGCTGAATCGAATCGTGATGGATCGAGACGAACAGGTCTGCGTCGGGGGCCTGCGTCGAACGTGCGCTGAGCGCGATCTCGCGGCCGTCGGCCGCCGTGCGCATGACGCGGTCGCCATCGCCGCGTAAGCGCTCCGCTACGGCCGCCGACAGATCGAGGTTGTAGCGGTATTCGACGCGCCCGCTCGCACCGGTTGCGCCGGGGCGGGCAGGCGTGTGGCCGGTATCGATCACCACATAGGGCATCCGCGAAGCGCATAGCGCAACGGAACCGTGGAAGAACGCAAGGCAAACGAAGACCGTCTGCGCGGCTCGTAGGCGCGCACTGTTTTTGAAGTTCATGTGAATCGACACGGCAAGGTTAGGCCGAACGAATTGAATCAATGGTGACGTGGATTATCACATTCATATCGGACACCGTTCGAAACCCGCTTCGCCAAGGTCCCTCTAATTTCGCCACGCGCTGCGCGTGCGCGACTCGCCCGTTGGTTCAATGAACACGACGTTCATGAATTACACGAGGCATCGATGTCGAGATTGAGGCTGTCGCTACCCGTACTGCGCAGGACAAGCGCGCCCGCCGACGAAGCTGCTTCGAACGGGCGCACCTCAGCGCAGGAAAGTTCCCCGCCATTGGCGAACCCCGGGCAGCCGAATGCCGGTCGCAGCCGCGACCGCAATCCCATGCTCGGCAGGATGACTACTGCCGTGCGCGGTGCGCGGGTAGCGGCCGCACCGGCGCCGCGCAATGCACCGCCGTCTCAGCCGCTCGTCATTCGGAAGCCGTCTTCGGAACCGGTTCCCGTATTGCACGCGGTCTCGGGCAAGGGCAAGGCACCCATGTTCGATGAACATGGGCCCGAGCTCGCGGGCATCGAGCCAAACGTCGTCGAGCGAGAGAGCGTTGCCAGCACATCGGCATCGGTCGCCCCGGCCAAGCGCTATCAAGCCCATCCGGGCGGGGGATGGGGCATGTCGATACTGCTGGGCATCGAGCCGTTGGCTTCGCCGCGGATCGGCTCCGACGGTTTGCGGCTCGCGCTGACCCGATCTTCTCAGGCAGGCAGCGCAAAACCCGATGTATTGTTGACGCAGCTTGCAGGCGTCGCATCCCACCCGGACGGGGGACCGGCGCAAGCGCCAAGCGGCAGCCCCGCCGAACTCGGTATGCGACTGGCACGCGGGGACATGGCCGCGCTCGCGCCACTCCTGACGCTGACCGCGCGCGTGCACAGCAGTGCGAAAGCCGCAACCGAGACATCGGCCGGCGGCGCGATGGCAGCTCTGGCTTTGAGTGGCAATGACGGCGCCCGGACGCTGGGCGCCAGACTGCAAGAGGCGGTCGATCACCTCGATGAACTCGAGCTCGCGCTCGACTTCGCGCCCGACGACGGTGAGGGGGTGGCCCGCGCACGCGCGCAACTGGAGGCCGCTCGCGCAGCGCTTGACGCCATTCAGGCGGACTCGGTCCATTGCACATTGCAGCGCGCCATCGACACGCACGAGCTCATGCCCGAAGCGTCGGTGATCGGCGAACTTGCGATGTTGGGCACGCTGCGCCCCGCGATGCTGGACTCGAGCGACAGCGGCCGTGACCGCCTGGGGCAGGAGGCATCGCGACTCGCCGACGGTCTGCGTGCGATGATGGCCGCATCGGTCGACGGTGAGCATGCGCTGATCCGCGAAGCTGGCGGCGCGACCCTCAGTGTGTCGTCCGTATTGACGGGCGCCGCTGAGCGCGTGGCCGAACTCCGTGACGAAATGCCGGTCGGCCCCGCTCGGCATGCGCTTGCCAGTTTGTCCGCGGCGCTTGCTTCGGCGCAGACATGGCTTGCCGATGGTCCCGCTCGGGAGCCCGTGCCGCGTCGCGCTGCGCAACTCGTACCTACGCTTGCTTCGCCGTTTCGGGCGACTGTCGCAACCGATGCTGCGGCAGTGGCCGAGCACAGGAGCGAACTGACACGACAAAGGACCGCGCTCGCTCAGTTGCCGAAGCTGGCCGCACGGCTGTCCGCACAGTTGCCTTCCGGCACTTCGCCTGCCGAGCGCGATCGGGCGCTCAACGATGCAATCGCGAACGAGATACGCCGCTCGCTCGGACCGCATACGCCGCTCGATACGCGCATTGAACTCGCTCGCGTCGCCATGCACTTCGCCGCGGGCGGCACCGTCGAGCAGCAGCGGCTCGCACGCATGCTCACGCGTGCCGCGTTGGACACGGAGCGGCCAAGCGCCGACCAGATCCTGCAAACGGTCGGCACATGGGGCGGCGCCGCGCGCGTTCACGCGCTGCACGATCGTCTCGGCGACATTGCGGCCGAGCTCACGCCCGCGGACGCAGCGGCTTTCGTTGAGACCCTCGAGCGCACCTGGATTCTCGATACCGCGCCTCGCCAGATGGTTTCCTTGCGAGATGTGGCGCGCGCCGTCATATCGCGGCAACGGCCCGCGGCGTTCGCGCAAGACCGGGCGATCAATTGGCCCGACGACCCGAAATGGCTGGCGAGCACCCGGCAGCGCTCGCGCATCGTCGATGACTACTTGAACCAATGCAGCGGACCGCGCGGTGCCGATCGCCGTTCGGCGATCGAGGGGGTCGTCGACAATCGCACGGCGTTCAAGCAAATCCTGGCCCTGGCATCGGACATGGACGCATTGCGGGGACATCGTCATCATTTCGTCAGCTTTGCCAAGGCCCTCTTAGCGGGGGATGACGACCGCATCGAAAGCGGCAATAGGCCTGCCGTCGAGTCAGCGCAGCGCTACGAGATGCTGCATGCGTTGATAGCCCAGTTGCCGGCGTTCGGGACGGCATCGGGCGATCGCCAAACGGTGGCCGACATCATGACGCTAGTGCTCCAGCAACTCGAAAAGCGCCATCTCCTACCACATCACAAAGCGCGCCTCGCGAAAGAACTGATCGAGGTCACCGGACATTTGGCCACGAGCCGCTACAGTGCGAGCGATGCCCATCAATCGCACGCGCTCGATGCGATCAAGGCAGGCCTGGCCCATTTGCGCGGCGGCGCACTCGCGTCGCTGCTGCAGGAGCTGCTCCTGTCCAGGGAAGGTTGGAGTGCCGAGCGCGGCGCACACAGCTTATTGCCGCGATCCCGCGGCCAAAAGCGCAGCATGGGATGGTCGGCCGTCTTGCCGCCGATCACCGTCGCCGCGGGCGTCACTGTTGCATGGCGAACCGCCGTCGGACGCAGCAGCCCAAAAAGCAAAGCGCTCGACGTCGCACTCGACGCACTAGAGCGCGATGTCGCCGGGAACCTCCGCTGGGGCGAAACGCAAAGCGCTGCATTTTTTCCGCTCTATCGCGAATTGCTGCGTTCGCTCTCGATTAGCGCCGAGCAAGGCGATGCGAAATCGAAGACGCACCTTGCACGCGTGCTGGGCTGCATCGTGCAAGGCACGTTGCCGACGGAAATCGACGCGCGGCAGCGCGATCAGCGCTTGTCGCAGGTCATAGGCGACGATCCCGCATGGCGCGCGACGCTCGTGAAAACGCTGACCGTGGCTGTCAAGGAACGAAAAGGTGCGGCCAGTACACCGCTCGCGCGGATCCATGCGGCGCGCTATCTGCAAAACCTCCTCGCCTGCGGCACCGCCGGCCTCAGCGACGCCGAGCGCAAGCGGCGCAGGCCGCGATCGATCGGGCGGCCGCGAGCAAATCGGCCGACTGGACCGACGCCAAACAACGCTCGGTCCTGTTGGCAATGATCCGTGAGGCACAGCGCGACGGTATGCCGGTGCGGCCCGAAGCCGCGAGTGTGGCCGCGGCCAATCTGTTGCTCGCATTGCGCCCGCAAACGTTCATCGAAGACGCGCGTGAAGCAGCGTCGACGGTGCCGCCGCTGTTGCAGCTCTACCCGCTGCTCGACGATCGTTCGCGGGCCGGGTTCAGAACCGCGCTGCACAATATTGCACCCGAGGTGCCGGCGCCGAGGGGGCCGGCTGCACGCAATCAACTGCCGCTGCTGAGTTTCGCCACGAGCCTTGCGCACTTCAAGGGCAGCGCCCAGGCTGCCGAGGAACTCACCGGGTTGCTCAAAGCGGTGTGGCCGCGCTTGAACGACACCAATCAGCAAGCCGCATTGCACGACATGTTCGAGGGGTACGACGAGGCGACGCCCGAGGCGCGCGACGCTTTGCTGTCGCTCGTCGCCCAGCTCGAGGACGAACGCCACTTCGTCAGCGGAGCAATCGCGCTCCTTGCGAACGCTCTGCCGTCGACCGCCTCCGAGACCCCGTCACGCGAGACACAAGCCCGCCGCGTCATCGATACGGTGTTGAACCGGATTCCTGATTTGTCGGACGAAGCGCTATCGGACCTCGCGAGCCATATCGTGCGCGACAGCGGTCCTGCTCGGCAACCGCTGATCGATGGTTTCCTCGCTACGGCGGGCCGCCTCGAACCTCGATCGCTTGCCGCAGTGCTAAGCGCGGAACTCGATCGTCTTGGCACGCTGTCGGCGGCGGAAATTGCAGCCGCCGCGGACGGATGGCGCGCGATGGCGGACGCAATGGACGACAGCAAGGCCACTCAGCGCGATACGCTGCGGCTCTTTGCGAACGTTGCGACCGGGGCGCGCAGCGATGCCGAGGCGGATCGAGTGGTGGAGGACACCGCTATGGCCGTCGCCGTTCCGGCCGCGGCCGCGAGCCAACTGTTGGCCGTGCTGCCCACGCTGCCGAGCCGGATGCAGGCCACTGCACTGCGCTACATCTCGGGCGAAGGCGCACCGGCCGACATCCGCGATTCGGTCGTCGACAATCTCTTCCGCGATTATGCGACGGCCGATGCCGCACGCCGCACGCTCGCCATCGAACTCGGCGGCCCCACCGCCGTCGGCCGTGCGCTCGAGGCGTTGGCAACGGCATTCGGCGCGCCGCAGTTGCACAATGGCACCGCGGTGACGCGCCCCGATCTCGACCAGCCTTTCCTCGCCTCCGGCGGGCCCGACGGCTCGTTGCAGACACTCCGCTCGGCGCTGATGGCCCCGCAACGCCGTCCGCAGGAGATCGCCGTTGCGCTCGAGGCAATGGCGGACCGGTTCCAGGCGCTGCCGCTCGCCTATCAGCGGCAATTCCGGGAGCTGTTCGAGGAGCGCGGTCGGCAACTGCCCGATGCGTTACGCGGGCGCGTGATCACCACGCTCGCGCTGGCGAATCCCTCGCTTGCTGAAAAAGACGAATTCTCCGCGATTGGCCGCGAGCTGCTCGACCGTCATCGTGCCGACGGCGTACCCGGGGTTGCTGCCGTGCGTTTGGCCGGCGGCAGGATAAACAATGCCGATGCCGCACTCGCCGCGCTGCGGCGCACGCGTCAATCGATATTGGAGCCGGGCGAGCGTACCTGAACAGGCTCGGGCCGCTTCAAGACCAGGAGGCCAGCCCCTTTTTCACCGCGGCCCCGAGCCCGAGCGCGGGGTAGGCGGTATCGACCGCATCGAGATCCGCATGCATCTCTGCGATCAGCCAGTCCCGTACCTCGGCGACGATCGGCCGAAGCGGCCGGCCGGGCGCCCATGAAAGACAGCACATTCGGTTCGTGACGAGCAATTCGTCCTCCGTGGGCACGAGCGCGCGCTGCGCGAGCCAGTGCATCACCACATTGACCCAGCCGAGCGCGATCCCCTGACCGAGCAGCGCAGCCTGAACGACGATCGCGTAATCGTTGAAGCTCAACACCCCGGCGACGTGACGCGTTTCCTTCTGAAAGGCGGCAAAGCGCGCCTGCCAGCCGCGCTCCTCGTCGTCCATCACGATCACCATATCGCCGTGCGCACGCCGAGCGTCGGTGCGCGCGAGCTCCTGATAACGCGCATTGCAAACGGGCAGCAACACTTCCGGCATCACAGGTACGCTGTTCTCGCGCATTTCGCCCTCCTGCACGAAACGCATCCCGAGGTCGACATCGCCGAGCGGCCCGCCGATGCGGCCGGATATCAGTTGGAAACGCAGGTCGACCGACGGAAACGCCTGATTGAGCCGGCTCATCCGCGGCATCAGCCAGTGCGTCGTGAACGCGGTCGAGATCGACAGCGTGACGGGCTCGATGCCTGTTGCGCGCGATTCGATCTCGCGGATGGCGTCCTCGATGCCGTTCAATCCCTCAGAAATCTTGCGGTAGAGAATCCGGCCGTTTTCGGTCAGCTCGATGCCGCCGTGCACGCGCTCGAACAGGCGCACGCCGATGTGGTCCTCCATGCGCGACAGCATCCGGCTGACGGCGGGTTGGCTCACATACAGCTCCTGCGCCGCGCGCGTAAAGTTACCGCAGCGCGCGGCGGCCTCGAACACGAAAAGCGCGTTCGCACTGGGGAGTTTTCTGCGTAGGCTGGGCATGACGTGATGTTATGCCCAATCCAACAATTAGGGAATTGCCGCCAATAAAACCGACGCCTATATTTTCCACATCACGAGCCGAGACGAGCGGGAGCCAATGATGGATGCACGAGCGAAAGCGGGCGTATCAATTCGGTCCGCTGGAAAGCGTTATGGCCCTGTGGTGGCGCTCGACGATGTGTCGCTCGACGTGGCGCAGGGCGAGTTCGTCTCGCTTCTTGGGCCGTCCGGGTCCGGCAAGACGACGCTGCTCGGGATCCTCGGCGGATTCGTGCAACCGAGCTCCGGCAGCGTCTGGGTCGGCGAGCGCGACATTACATTTGCGCCGCCGCACAAACGCAACATCGGGATGGTCTTCCAAAGCTACGCGCTCTTTCCCCATATGACTGTCGGCGAGAACGTGGCATTTCCGCTGCGGGCCCGCCGCGAGCCGAAGGCGGGGTGGGCGAGCAAGGTGACCGAGGCGCTCGCGATGGTCGAGCTGCGAGGCTACGAGCAGCGCAGAATCAGCGAGCTCTCGGGCGGCCAGCGGCAACGCGTCGCGCTGGCCCGCGCGATGGTGTTCGAGCCGCAGCTGATTCTCATGGACGAACCGCTCTCGGCGCTCGACAAGCAGTTACGCGAGACGATGCAGATCGAACTGCGCCGGCTGCACCGCCGGTTGGGCGCGACCATCGTCTATGTCACCCACGACCAGCGCGAGGCGCTGACGATGAGCGATCGTGTCGCGGTTCTGAAGGACGGCAGGCTCGTGCAAGTCGACACGCCCGAACATCTTTACGACCGGCCCTGCAATGCCTTTGTCGCGAGCTTCATCGGCGAAGCAACACTGTTGCCCGTCTCGCGTGTGGGCGCCGATGCAGTTGCGCTCGGCGATGCGGTACTGCGGACCGCCTACCCGCTGCCGCATGCGCAGCGGCTGCTGCTCGCCGTACAGACCGAAAAGCTCGTGATCGACGCGGGCGACGCACAGCCTGACGCAAACCGGTTCACCGCCCGCGTGACGGAGGTGCTGTACCAGGGCGAAAGCCTGCGCGTATTTGCGGCACTCCCCGATGGCACGACGGTCAGCCTGCGCCAGCCCGGTAATCATGACGCCCGACAGCGCGTCCCGCCGCCCGGCGCGTCGGTGTCTGTCGCGCTGTCGCCGCGCGACACCATCGTCGTACCGGCGTAGGACGCTCGCACCGTCCGTTTTGCATCTGTTGTTAAACCGATCTTTGTCTCCTCACCCACCCGCAACGCAATCAAGGAACGAAACCATGAAGCTCACCGATTTCAAGGTGCTGACATTCGACGTAGTCGGCACGCTCATCGACTTTGAACAGGGCGTGCTCGCGTCGGTGCGTCGCCTCGGTGGCCCCGCAGCGAAAGATATGACCGACGATCAGATCTTCGAGCCATACATTCGCGGCCGCGCCGCGTTTCCCGGGCGCTCGAGCCAAGCGATGGCAAACGTCTATCTGTCGCTGGCCAAGGAGCTGGGCCTGCCCGACGACTCGCAATCGGCCGCTGCGTTCCAGCGCGACGTGCTCGACTGGCCCGCGTTCCCCGATTCCGTCGAGGCGCTCAAGCGTCTGCGCAAGCACTTCCGCTTGGTTGCGATGACGAATGCGGACCGCGTTGCACTGTCGGCCTACTCCTACACGCTGGGAGACCCTTTCGACGATACGGTTTGCTGCGACGAAACCGGCGTAGCGAAACCGGACCCGCAGTTCTTCGCCTACAACCGCGGTCGCCAGGCGGCGTTCGGCTACAAGTTCGATGAGATCCTTCATACCGCGCAAAGCCAACACCACGATATCGTCATAGCCAAGGAACTGGGCTACGCGACCTGCTGGATCGAGCGCCGCCGCGGCCAGAAGGGTTTCGGTGGGACGCCGGTGCCCAAGGAAGTCGCGACGCCGACCTTCTGCTTTCCCACGCTCGCGGCGCTCGCGGACGCGGTCGACGCCGAACTCGCCGAGGTCTGATCATGCTCGCGCCGCTCGTTTCGACGTCGCCGCAGCCGGATTCTCTGTGGCGCCACCTCGCCGAGCGCGCCGGCGCGCTCGATCTGCCGGTGGGTGCGGGGCCGCTTGCGAGCGACGTGCAGACTGAGGTCGCCATCGTCGGCGCCGGCTATTCCGGTCTTGCGGCCGCCTATGCATTGGGCAAGCGCGGCGTGCCATGCGTCGTGCTCGACGCAAACCCGGTCGGATGGGGTGCGAGCGGTCGTAACGGCGGTGTCGTGTCTTCGAAGTTCCGGCTGTCGTTCCCGACGATAGCGACTCGCTATGGGCTCGACGTCGCGAAGCGGATGCACCGGCTTGCGCACGAAGGGGTGCGTGTCGTCGAATCGTTCGTCGACGAGTTCGACATCGCAAGTGCCGGATTCGAGCACACGGGCAGTCTTCGCTGCGCGCATACCGAGCGCGCACTCGCCGCTTGCGTCGCGGAAGCGGATTGGGTACGCGCGTCGCTCGGCGATCGGTCGATGAAGCCGCTCACGCGCGCGCAGACCGAGGAGGAAACGGGTTCGCAGGGCTTCGTCGGCGGCGTGTTGAGCGAGGACGCGGGCACCATCTTGCCTCTCCAATACGTGCTCGGCATCGCGCGCGGCCTCGTGGCGCGCGGCGTGCCGATCTACGAATCGACGCCCGTCGTCGCGATGGAGCGCACGCCCGGCGTGCCGGGCATCGTGCTCCGCACCCCGGCTGCAACGGTGCGTGCGAAGCAGTTGATCGTTGCGACGAACGCCTATTCGGGTCTCACGTCGGCGACATCCGCGTATCTGCGCGAGCTCGTGCCGTTTCGCAGCGCGATGATCGCGACGGAGCGGCTGCCGGCCGAACTCGATGCCAAGCTGATGACGGCGCGGCGCAGCTATACCGAGACGCGTCGGATGATGAAATGGTTTCGTCGCGCCGACGGCCGCATGCTGTTCGGGGGCAGGGATGCCTTCGGCAAGGAAGGACAGCACACCGGGTTCGAGGCGCTGCGGCGCGCAATGGTCGCGCTCTTTCCGGATCTGGCCAGCATGCGCATCGAGTTCCGTTGGTCCGGCTACGTCGGCATGACGTTCAATGCGCTGCCCCACGTTGGCCGCAGCGACGATGCGACGGTATTTTGCCTCGGCTACAACGGCGCGGGTGTCGCAATGGCAAGCCTCGTCGGCCAACATGCGGCCGCGCTCGCCCTCGGCGAGACGCCCGATCTCGCGCTGCTGGCGCAAGACGGGCTGCGGCCGGTCCCCTTTCATTCACTGCGCGCGCCGGGCGTCAGGCTCGTCGCCGCGTGGTACCAGTTTCTCGATGCCATGGGGGTATGATGACGACTGCCAGGGGAATCGTTTCGGAGGGCGAATTGATACGGCCGTCCGCCGCCGATACAGCACAGCGCTATCAGCGGCGCGAAGACCGCGCAATGCTGTTCTTGATGGCGCCCGCGCTGGCCATCGTCACGGTATTGCTCGTCGTGCCGCTCGCGTGGCTGTCGTGGCAGTCCATTCGCCAAGACGGCGGGTTCACGCTCGCGAACTACCGGCGCATTTTCAGCGGCACTTATCTCGACACTTTTGCGCTGACGTTCAAGCTGAGCATCATCGTGACGGGCGTGACGCTGCTGCTGGGGTATCCCGTGGCCTATCTGGCTGCATCGGTTCGACCGAGGCTGGCGGCGCTCATTCTAGGGATGGTGATCCTGCCGTTCTGGACGAGCGTGCTCGTGCGCACCTACGCATGGCTCGTGCTATTGCAACGCACCGGTATCGTCAATAAGGCGTTGCTCGCGTCGGGCCTCATCGATCATCCGGCCCGGCTCGCCTACAACCAGTTCGGCACGATCATCGCGATGGTCCATATTCTGTTGCCGTTCATGGTGCTGCCGCTTTACTCGGCGATGCAGAAAATCCCGACGAGCCTGTCTCAAGCGGCGGCGAGCCTGGGCGCTTCGCCCACCCATGCGTTCTTCCGCGTATTCCTGCCGCTATCGATGGGAGGCGTCGTTGCCGGTGTCACGCTCGTATTCGTGCTCTGTCTCGGCTTTTACATCACGCCGGAGCTGATGGGCGGCGGCAAGTCGATCATGGTGTCGATGGTCGTGAGCCGTAATGTCGAGATCTACAACAGTTGGGGGGCCGCAAGCTCGGTGAGCGTCGTGCTGCTGCTTTGCGTGTTCGCGATCTTCTATGCGGCGAGCCGTGTCATTCCGCTCGACAAGACCCTGGGGGCAAAATGAAACCCAATCCGCTCGCGCGTGGGATGCTGATCGCATCGGTTGTGCTGATCCTCGCGTTTCTGATGATTCCGGTACTGATCGTCGTGCCGCTGTCTTTCTCCGATACACGGTTCATGACGTTTCCGCCGCCCGCGTTGTCCCTGCGGTGGTACGAGGCGTTTTTCGGCAATCCCGACTGGCTTGCGGCCGCACGCACCACGCTCGCGGCGTCGTTCTTCGCGACGGCCATCGCGACGCCGGTCGGCGTGGCGGCGGCGTACGCGATCGAGCATGGCACGCATGCCTGGATCCGGCGGCTGCGGACCGTGTTGATGTTGCCGCTGATGGTGCCGATCATCATCGTTGCTGTCGGCGTGTTCTTCGTTTATTCGAAGCTCGATTACGTCAATACGTTGGGCGGGTTGATCGTCGCCGACGCGATGCTCGGCTTGCCGTACGTGGTGATTTCGGTGGGTGCGGATCTGCGCTCCTTCGACCATGCACAGGAAATGGCCGCGCGCAGTCTCGGCATGAATCGGCTGCGCAGTTTCCTGACCGTCACGCTTCCGCAGATTCGCTCCAGCGTTGTCTCCGGTGCGGTTTTCGTCTTCATTCAGGCACTCGATGAAACGGTCGTCGCGTTGTTCGTCTCGGGCGGCCCGAACCAGACGCTCACGCGCCGGATGTTCGTGACGCTGCGCGACGAGATCGATCCGACGATTGCCGCGATCAGCACGATGCTGACCGCACTTACGCTGACGCTCGTGCTGATCGTCGTCATCAGCCGCCGCGGCGGCGTCGCGCAAGCTGCCCGCGCCTGAGCATTCCCCGACATAGCGAGATTCGACCGGAACCCTTATGAACAATGCATTGAACTTCTATATCGACGGCGAGTGGGTGGCGCCGGCGGGCAACGCACGACTCCCCGTCATCGATCCGTGCACCGAGACACCGTTTTCCGAGATCGCGGTTGGCGACGCGCGCGACGTCGATCGCGCTGTTGCTGCGGCCCGCCGGGCCTTCACGACGTTCTCATTGACCGACCCGGCCGAACGCATCGCGCTCGTGCGCCGGATTCTCGATGCCTACCTCGCACGCTACGACGAGATCGCCGACACCATTTCCCGTGAGATCGGCGCGCCGCGGCCGTTCGCGCACGAATGGCAGGCAGGGCTCGGCCGTCGTCATCTAGAGGAGTTGCTGCGCACCTGCGAGACGTTCGCATGGCAACGCAGCAAGGGAACGACGCTCGTGCGCTACGAGCCCGTCGGGGTCGCGGCGCTGATCACGCCATGGAACTGGCCGATGAATCAGATCGTCAGCAAGGTGGCACCCGCGCTCGTTGCCGGCTGCACGATGGTGCTCAAGCCAAGCGAGGTTTCTCCGCTGAATGCCGTGCTCTTTGCCGAGGTGCTCGATGCGGCCGGCGTGCCGCCCGGGGTGTTCAACCTCGTACAAGGCGACGGCCCGACGGTCGGTGCGGCGTTGTGTTCGCACCCAGGGATCGACATGGTCTCGTTTACCGGTTCGACGCGAGCCGGCGTGCAGATCGCGACGCTCGCGGCGCCGAGCGTCAAGCGCGTGCACCAGGAGCTTGGCGGCAAGTCGGCTAACCTCCTGCTCGACGACGTCGATTTCGAGACTGCCGTGACGAAGGGTGTCAACAGCTGCTTCAGCAACAGTGGGCAATCGTGCAACGCGCCGACGCGGATGCTCGTCCCCGCAGCGCGTCACGAAGAGGTGCTCGAGATCGCCTCGCGCGCGGCCGCCGCGCATTGGGTCGGACCGGCCGACGCCGCCGGTACGACGATGGGCCCCGTCGTCAGCAATGTGCAGTTCGAACGCATCCAGCGCTTGATTGCGGCCGGCATCGAAGAAGGTGCAAAGCTGGTGACGGGTGGGCTGGGCCGCCCCACCGGCCTCGAGCGCGGCTATTACGTGCGGCCGACCCTGTTCGCCGATGTGCGGCCCGATATGACGATTGCCCGCGAAGAGATTTTCGGCCCCGTGCTGGCGATACTGCCGTACCGCGACGAAGAAGAGGCGATCTCGATGGCGAACGATACCCCGTACGGTCTTGCCGCCTACGTGCAGTCGCGCGACATCGAGCGTGCGCGTCGCGTCGCGTTCCGCATGCGTGCCGGCAGCGTCTATCTGAACTACCCCGCATGGGACCCAGGATCGCCGTTCGGCGGCTACAAGCAATCCGGCAATGGGCGCGAGTATGGGGAGTGGGGGATTGAATCGTTCCTCGAGGTCAAGGGTATCGTCGGGTACGGCAGCCGAGACGCGGTGCTCGGCTAACGGACCGCCCGCAGCATATCCGCGATGCGCTCGGCAATCATGATCGTCGGCACGTTCGTGTTCGCGCATGGAATCGACGGCATCAACGACGCGTCGCAGACATAGAGCGCCTCGACGCCGTGCACTGCGCCGTCCGGGCCTGTCACCGAGAGCGGATCGTCGGCTGCGCCCATCCGGCAAGTGCCCGCCGGATGCCATGTGCCGCCGACCGACTGTTTGACGAAGGCGGTCAGCGCCGCATCGTCGGCAAGCAGCGCATCGAGCGCGATCCCTTGCGTAATGACTTGCTCGATCAACGTTGCGCGCAGCGGCCCCGCGATGTCGAGCAGCGCGCTCAGTGCGCCACGCTGCACGGCATTCCATCCGCTGGGTCGCGCGAGCGCTGCGACGCGCGGCGAATAGCTCGTGGCAAAGCGCGGACCGAGCCGTGCGGCGAGCAGGGCGTCTGCAAGCGTTGCCGCTCCGAACCGCATCGCGCCTTTGAGCCGCTCCAGATCGAGGGGATCCGACAGCATTGAAAAATCGACCGTTGGCTCGTCATCAGCCCGCGCGGACGCGAGCGTCACGCGGCCGCGCGAATACGACTTGTTGACCCAGAAGAACATCGTGCCGAGCCGATAGCCGACCGAGTGCCAGCCCGAGCGCGACAGGATCGCACCGTGCATATCGCCCGCAGGCGTGCCGGACAGTCCCGACGAGTAGCGGACGATGGCCTGCTCGTGATGCTCGTCCGGAAAGGGCGTGCGCATCGTGCGCGGCAGGAAGGCCGATACGGCGATCGACGGATGTTCCATCAGATTGCCGCCGACGCCGGCGCGCGCCGCAATGACCTCGATGCCCAGCCGCGCCAGATCGTCGGCCGGACCGATCCCGCTGCGCATCAGCAGCGCCGGGCTGTGGATCGCGCCCGCGCAGACGATGACATGCCGTGCGCGTGGTGCCATGAGCGTGCCGTCGGCAAGGCGTATCTCGGCGCCGGTTGCGCGGCGCCCGTCGAATCGCACGCGCTCGACGAGCGCGTCGGTGTGCACAATGAGGTTCGGCCGCGCGCGGGCGGCTGCATCGAGATAGCAAATCGATGTGGGGATGCGCTCGCCCGTCTCGCTGACGGCGATCACGCCGGCAAATACGCCGTCCTCCCATGGCCCGTTCTGATCGTCACGCAGGGGATAACCGCGGCGCGCGAGTGCGGCGACGACACCGTGCACGAACGGCGATAGCCGATCTGCGGTTGCGCGTCGGACTCGCAGCGGCCCGTTCGTACCGTGGAGCGGACCGGTGAAATCGCAGTCGGTTTCCAGCGCCCGAAAATACGGCAGGCAGTGTGCCCAATCCCAGCCCGATGCCCCCAATTCCGCCCATTCGTCGTAGTCGGCGGGCGCGCCGCGGTTGGCCATCAGCGCATTGATCGCGGAGCCTCCGCCCAGCAGCCGCGCCTGTTCGTAGCGGCGCCGGGCGGCCGGCGCACTCATGCGAGCCTGCAAACGCCGCCAGATGTTGCGCGTGTCCAGATACGCCCGGCCCGGATACCGGCTGCGAATGTCGGCTGGCATCGACGCGTCAGTGAGATCGCGGCCCGCCTCGACCAGGCATACCGTATGGTTCGCGTTCTCGCTGAGCCGCGCGGCAAGCACGCAGCCGGCCGACCCGCCTCCGAGTATCAGGTAGTCGAACACAATCGAAGAGCAGAAAAAAAGCGCCGCAAGCGGCGCAGTGGAAAGGGAAAGCACTCGGCATGGGCGGTGCGCAGCTCGCACTGACGAGCGTTTCGGGTATTACTGCTGCATGAACTTGAGCCAGCGTGCCTTCGCTTGGACGCCGGCATCGGACGCCCACCAGTCCTCCGACATCAGCGCCTGTTTGCTGGCGTTCTCGGGCGAGCTGGGCAGCTCGCTCGCGCGCTTCGCCGAAATCTTGCCCGTCTTGTATGCGGCGGGATTGCCTGGGCCGTAGTCGATATAGGTGGGCAGATTCGCCTGCAGCTCGGGAGACACGGCCACGTCGACAAAGCGCATCGCATTGGCAAGATTCGGCGCATTTTTGAGAACGCAGAGCTGTGTATTTTGGAGAATCCCATCGTTGTAGGTGAAGGCGATATCGGGATTGTCCTTCGCGACCGTGCTCGCCCGGCCATTCCAGATCATTTCCATGTCGACCTCGCCGTCATGCAACAATTGCGCGGACTGGCCGCCCGAAGTCCACCAGACAGCGATGTCGGGCTTGATTTGCGCGAGTTTCTTGAACGCGCGATCGACATCGAGCGGATAGAGCTTGTCCCGGGGCACGCCGTCCGCCATGAGCGCCGCCTCGAGCACCGTCTGCGGATCGTTGCGCAGCGCGCGCGTACCGGGGAAACCCTTGACGTTCCAGAAGTCGGCCCAGCTTTGCGGGACCTTCTTCACGGTCTTCTTGTTATAGCCGATCACGGTGGAATAGAACTCGTATGCGACCGAGTAGGGCGTCCGGTATTTCTCGGGAACCGCCGCCGCGTTCGGCATTTTCGAAAAATCGAGCTTTTCGAGCAGCCCCTCGCGACCGCCGCGCAGGCAGTTGGATGTAGGCGTGTCCACGACATCCCAGATCGGCTTGCCCGTTGCGCCTTGCGCCTTGATTTGCGGCCATGCGTCGGGAATGCTGTCCTGCTTGATCGTGATGCCGAGCTCCTTCGCGGCCGGATCGAGGATCGCCTTGGTCTGGGCTTCCTGATAAGCGCCGCCTTGCGAGACGAAGGTTATCTGTCCCGCGGCGAACGCAGGTGCGGTGCCCGCGCACCCGATCGAGAGTGTTATGGCAACCGGGCACAAGGTCTTCAATTTGATCACGGCTCATCCTCGACGCAGTAAGGGAAAACACTGTCCGTGGCGGGTTCGTCAACGTTTCCGCACGGCGGCCCGGTGCAGGTCCAGCATCCGGTTGCTTCGAATATAGTGAGCCAATTTCGCGGCCACAACGCCGAAATTGTTTGAGTCGGTATGACTTGATGTAATGCCTGACAGCGGTCGATGCGGGCCAGGAACGAAACGTGTCATGCGGGCAGCGTCTCGGGACATCCCTTTACAAGATGGCACGGCGTTCGCTCGTTGAGTTCGGTCATGATCAGCGGATCCGCCGCGACCGCGACGCACGAAATTCTGCTGTAGCATCAGACCACCTCCTGCCGAAAACTGACGAACGAATGTCCATGAAGGTGCTCATAGTCGAGGACGATTCTGCCATTGCCGCGAACCTGTACGACTATCTCGAGGGAAACGGGTATGAGGTCGACGTGGCTTCCAACGGCAACGCGGGCCTGCAGATGGCGCTCTCCGACTCGTGGGACACCATCCTGCTCGATCTGTCACTGCCGGGCATGGACGGACTCACGCTCTGTCGCAGGCTGCGCGAAGAGGCGGGCCGGGACACCCCGGTGCTGATGCTGACCGCTAGAGACGCGCTTGACGACAAGCTGGAGGGCTTCGTGCACGGTGCCGACGACTATCTCGTCAAGCCGTTTTCGCTGAAGGAGGTTGGCGCACGTCTTGGCGCTCTGATCAAACGCTACCGAGGGCAGGTCGCCACCATGGATCTTCGGTTTGCGGACGTGCGACTGGACCTGACGACGATGACCGTCGAACGTGCCGGACGCCCGATCAAGCTTCCCCCCAAATGTCTTCAACTGCTGCGTATCCTGATGCAGTCCCCCAACCGCATTTTCAGCCGCCCCGAGCTCGAGTCCGAAGTCTGGGGCGAGGAACTGCCCGACAGCGACACGCTGCGCACCCACGTTTATATCCTGCGCCGGGCACTCTGCGGGCCGGCCGACACGGACGTCATCGAAACGCTCCATGGCGTCGGCTACCGTCTCATGCTGAGCGGTCATGATACGAAATAGCCTGCGCTTCAAGGTCGCACTTTTCTTCTCGGTGCTGACCATCGCACTGCTGCTCGCCCAGGCGCTGGGCGTAAGAACGCTGGCGGAGGCTCAGGAAGAGCGACTGATCACGGCGCTCATCCGTGACGACATGGCGAACGTGCTGAGGAGTTACGAAGCCAATGGGTCCCTGCTGCCGCCCTTCGATGTGCGAATGAATGGTTATGTATCAGCCGGGGACCACCAAGCCATTGCTCTGCCTGCGACCGTCAGGGAACTGCCTGCGGGGACGCACGAGATCATCATCGACGGACGGGAAATCCACGTCGCGATCGCGCCGATCGGCACGGCGCGCCTGTACCGGGTCTACAACTTCAATATCTACGAGAAACACTTCAAGGAAATCATCGATGCCCTGATGTTGGGCACGGGCGTCTTTTCGCTTCTTACGATCTGGCTATCCTTCGGCCTCTCGGGTCTGCTGGTGCGGCAGGTGGCAGGTCTCGCGCAGCAGGTGAAGACCCTTCGACTCGGAGAATCAGCACCCATTCACCCCGGCAAGTACGATGAGACGGAACTCGTCGGACTCGTAGATGCGTTCAACGACTACCACCAGCGTATGGCCGACGTAATGGCGCGCGAGAAGGAGTTCACCGGCAATGTCAGCCACGAACTGCGAACACCGCTCACGACGATCAAGACCAGCTGCGAACTGCTTGAGGAGGATACGGCGATCAGCGGCAAATCGCGCGCACGTCTGCAGCAGATCGAGCGGGCGGCCGACAACATGCGTGATCTCGCCAACGCGCTGCTGATGCTGGCGAGAGAGGATTCGGCACGCGATGTCGAGCCGGTGGCACTCGCGAACATGATCGAAACGTCGCTGACGCCTTTCGCCGATCGCCTCACCCGGAAGGACTTGGAAGCCACCAATCACGTGGGACGCGAGCTTTGCGTGCTGGCAAACCGGTCGGCGCTTGCGATCGTGCTGTCCAACCTCATCGACAACGCCGTCCGGCATACCGATCACGGACGCGTTCAGCTTCGCTACGCCGACGGCTGGTTGCATATCGAAGACACCGGGCCTGGCATCCCAGCGCATGCGCTCCCGCGTGTCTTCGACCGGTTCTACCAGGCCGGTCCTCCGCGAACCGCCGCGCCTGGCGTCGGGCTCGGCCTGTCAATCGTCAAAAAGATCTGTGACCGCTATGGATGGTCAATCCGGATCGACAGCGAGCCCGAAAAAGGCACCATCGGCACTCGCGTGTCGCTCCGCCTGCCGGTGACCAAGCGGCCCTGAGCCGCTCTCAATCGGACTTCTTCTTGACGAAAACTTCACAACCGGTGGCATAGCATCCAGCCGAAAGCTGCCCGCGTGGGCAGCACGAGGCCCGACGGGGTGCCAGCATGCGCCGCGCGCTATCGATTGCCTTCATCGCCTTTGCCGGAGTGCTCGGCTGTACGACCTACCGTCCCCAGCCGATTGTCCCCGCCCAGCTTGCTCGACAATTCGAGGAGCGCTCGCTAACGAGCGAGGATCTGCACGCCTACATTGCTCGTCAAACGGGCCACGACGTGACGCCGTGGCCGCCTGAACGCTGGAACCGCGAGATGCTCACGCTGGCGGCCTTCTACTACAGTCCCGCCCTCGACATCGCTCGTGCGCAGTGGAACACGGCCAAAGCCGGCATCGACGTCGCCAACGCCATTCCCAATCCGGTCCTGCAGTTGCCGTTCCAGTACAACACGCCGAACCCCGGGCAGGGCGCGCCCTTCACCTGGGGGCCTTCGCTCGATATACCGATCGAGACGGCGCACAAGCGCGGCCATCGCGTAGACGAGGCAACGCATTTGTCGGAAGCCGCCCGGCTGAACGTTGTCAATGCGGCGTGGACGGTTCGCGCACAGGTCCGGGCTGCCATGCTCGCGGTTTATGCTGCCCGCAGGCGCATGACTTTCCTGTCCGCCAGGGCGGACGCCGAGCGGCAGATCGCCGTGATGAGCCGCCACCGTCTCGCAGTCGGCCAGTATTCGCAGTCCGACGTCGATGCCACCATCCTGGCCGACACCCAGGCCCAGAGCGATCTGGCCGCCGCACGCAGTGCCGAACGGGATGCGCGCGCGCAACTGGCGGCCGCCCTCGGTGTGCCGGTCACCGCGCTCGACGGCGTGACGCTCGATCTCGTCGCTTTCGGCACGGTTGCGCCTGCGCCGCCGGCTGCGGACGCACAGCGCGCGGCCATCTTTCATCGCGCCGACCTGCTTGCCTCGCTTGCCGATTACGCCGCAGCAGAATCGGCGCTTCAACTCGAGGTCGCGAAACAGTATCCGGACATTCACCTCGGCCCCGGCTACACCTACGACACGGGCACCCACAAGATCGGCTTCGGGTTCGCGGGCATCACGTTGCCCATCTTCGATCAGAACCAGGGCGGCATCAAGGAAGCCGAGGCGAAACGCAAGGAAGCAGCGGTGCGTACCGGCGCGTTACAAGACAAGATCCTCGGTGACCTTGCGCACGCGCTGGCGCGCTATCAGTCGAGCGTCGACGTGCTGCGACTGTCCGACGCGCATCTGGCGAGTGCCCGTCGGCAACTCGACAGCCAGGCGGCCGCATTCTTCAGCGGCAATGCGGACCGCCTGACTTTCACGCAGGCCAAAGCGGATTATCAGACCAGCGAGACCGCCCGGCTCGACGCCGAAGTCGCGGTCCAGCGGGCCGTCGGCGCACTCGAAGATGCGATGCAGCAGCCGCTCGGTCATGAGGCAGCGAGCAATACCCTCATCAGTGAAGGGACAACACGATGAAATTCCGACCGATTCTTCTCTCCGTCGTGTCGCTGGCGCTTGCCGCAGGCGCGGGCTGGTACATCTATCGGTCCCTTTACGACTCCGGCTCCTCGACGACCGCGGATGCGCCCTCGTCACCGCCGTCCGCGGTGCAGACGGTCAATGGCGAAACCGTCGTGGTCGTCAGCCCCGAGGCGCAACGCGCCGGCCACATCGAGGTGGCGCCGCTTGCAGCCATCACGAGCCAGTCCGGCATCAGCGCCTACGCTACGGTCATCGATCTGCAGCCGCTCTTCGATCTGCGCAGCCGCCTCGCCAGCGCACGCGCCGACGTTGAGACATTCAGCGCGCAGGCGGCCAATTCGCGCACGCAGTACCAGGGCAGCCGCACGCTGTACGCGGACGACCGCAATATTTCGCTGAAGAGTCTGCAAGCGGCACAGGCGACGATGCAGGGCGACGATGCAAAACTGCAATCCTCCAAGGTCACGCTCAACGGAATAGACGGCACAATGCGGCAGCAGTTTGGCGACGCACTCGCGAATGCTGCTGCGGAACCGGCCTCGAAGCTGTTCCAGCGCCTGCGGTCGGGGCAGTCCGTCGTATTGCGCGTCACGTTGCCCGCAAGCTCCGGCATGGCGCCGCCCCTGCGCATCGCGGTCGACACACCCAACGGCGGCACGGTGTCCGCCCAACGGCTTTCCGCCTCGCCGCTGGCCGATCCCACCGTGCAGGGGAGCCCCTGGCTTTACGTTGCGGACACCACGCTGCCAGCCAATCTCCGTACCAGCGCACGCGTGCCGACATCGAGCCAGGCCGTCTCCGGGCTGCTTATCCCCGAGGCGGCGGTGGTGTGGTACGGCGGCCAGACATGGGCTTACGTGCTCACGGCACCCGGGCGCTTCACGCGGCGCTACGTGCCGGCCGCAAGCGAGGAGGACCAAGGCTTCGTGGTGACATCCGGCTTCCACGCCGGCGACCAGATCGTGACGCAGGGTGCGCAACTGCTGCTCTCCGAAGAGCTCAAGCCTCAGGGCATCGCCACCGCCTGCAAGGACCCGCCCGAATGTGATGACTGATCCAGCGACCCGTGCATGACACCCCCGGAACAACGCGACTCCGCGCCCCATGCTTGACTCGATCATCCGGTTTTCGCTGCGCTTTCGCGGCGTTATCTTCTCGCTGGCCGTCATGGCGGCCGGCTATGGTCTCTTCACGCTGACGCGCGCGAAGCTCGATGTATTTCCCGAATTTGCGCCGCCGATGAGCATCGTACAGACGGCAGCACCGGGGATGACCAGCGAGCAGGTGGAGGCCCTGGTCACACAGCCCGTCGAAAATGGCCTGGGCGGCATGACCGGCCTGCAGTCGATGCGCTCACGGTCCATGCAGGGGCTCTCGTCGGTCACGCTCGTCTTCGACGACCATGCGAACGTGATGCAGGCCCGGCAACTCGTCACCGAGCGCATCAGCGCTCTCGCGGGCACGCTGCCGACTGGCGTCACGACGCCGAAGCTCCTGCCGCTCACCACGACGACGAGCGTCGTGCGTACCATCGGGCTCACGTCAAAGACGCGTTCGCTCGCGGACCTCTACGACATTGCCCAGTGGACCGTCAAGCCGCAGTTGCTGAGCACCCCCGGCGTGGCCGACGTAATCGTATTCGGCGGCGAGACGCGCCAGATGCAGATCCAGGTCGATCCCGCAAAATTGATCGGCCATGGCCTGTCGATTCAGGACGTGATTGCCGCGGCTCGCCAGGCCACAGGCGTGCGCGGTGCCGGATTCATCGAGAACAGAAATCAGCGCATCGCCATCAACGCCGACGGCCAGATCGCAACGCCGCAGAGACTCGCCGGTGTCGTCCTCCGTTCCAGCAACGGCGCGGCAGTTCGCATCGGTGATGTCGCCCATGTGACTTGGGGCAGTGCGCCAACCGTTGGCGAAGCATCGATCATGGGCAAGCCCGGCGTGATGGTTGTAATGGAAAGCCAGTTCGGGACCAATACGATGGCCGTCACGCGCAATATCGAAAAGACGCTCGCGGGACTCGTGCCCGCACTCGCCCGGCAAGGTGTGGACGTGAATGCGAACGTCTTCAGACCCGCCAACTTCATCGAGGCCGCCGTCGGTCACCTGCGCCTGGCGCTCGTCGTCGGCGCCGTGCTGGTGATCGCCGTACTGTTTCTATTCCTGCTCAACGTACGCACCGCGGTGATATCGGCAGTCGCTATTCCGCTGTCGCTGCTGGTCGCGATCATCGTGCTCACTTCGTTCGGAGTCAGCCTGAACACGATGACCCTGGGCGGGCTCGCCATCGCGCTGGGGGAGGTGGTCGACGATGCAATTATCGACGTCGAAAACATCTACCGGCGCCTGCGCGAAAACCGCTCGCGGCGCGAGCCGCTGCCCGCCTCTCGCGTGGTGCTGCGCGCCTCGCTCGAAGTCCGCAGTGCCGTGGTGTTCGCGACCTTCATCGTCATGCTGATCTTCCTGCCCGTGCTCACGCTCACCGGTATAGGGGGACGGCTCTTCGCGCCACTCGGCATCGCCTACATTCTCGCTGTCCTCGCGTCGCTCGGCGTCGCCCTGACACTCACGCCAGCGATGGCGCTCGCCCTGCTCGCGAAGGGGCCCTTGCCCGAACGGGAGCCGCGCATGATCGGGCGCATCAAGACACGTTACCTCGCGCTGCTGACGAAAGTCGAGCAGCGCGTGAAAGCGGTCATGGCGATCGTTGCGATAATGTGCGCCGTCGCGCTAGCGTCGCTGCCTTTCATGAGCGGAAGTTTCATTCCGCAACTGCGCGAAGGCCATTACACCGTTCACATGGGGCTCGCACCGGGCACCTCGCTTGCAGAATCGATGCGCATCGGCGCGCAAGTCTCGAAGGCGCTGATGCGGGTGCCGGGCGTGCGTCTCGTGGCGCAGCGCGCAGGCCGCGCCAACGGCGTGGTCGACCCGACCGGTGTGCAGCTCTCCGAGTTCGAGGTAGACCTCGAGCCAATGGGTGGATCGGCCCAAAGCTGGGCCCTTTACCGAATTCGCCAGGCGCTGGCGGGCTTTCCGGGCCTCTCGACATCGGTCAACACATTTCTCGAGGAGCGGATCGACGAAACCATTTCGGGCGCGACGGCCCCTGTGGTCGTGAATGTGTTCGGCAACAATCTCGACGTCATCGATCGGACGGCGCGGCATATTGCCCAGCTGATCGGCACGATTCACGGCGTCGCCAGCGTGCGGGTGGACTCGCCACCCGGCATTCCGGAACTGGAAGTGAAGCTGAATTCGGACGCCCTGAGCCGCTGGGGCTTCCGGCCCGTCGAAGTGCTCGATGCGATCCAGGCCGCTTACTCTGGCGTGAGCGCATCGCAGATCTACGCGGGCAGCCGCAGCTACGACGTCGCCGTTGTGCTCGACCCGGTCCAGCGTCAGAGCGTCGATGACATCGGCAAGCTCATGGTGCGCAACGCCGACGGTTTTGCCGTGCCGCTCTCCAAGCTCGCCACGATCCGTGAGGTCGCCGGCCGCTACCAGATTACGCACGACGGCGGACAGCGCGTGCAAACGGTATCGGTCAATCTCGGCAGCCGGCCGGTCAGCGACTTCGTAAGGGAAGCGCAGGCGCGCGTGAATCGCGAGATCAAAATGCCGCCTGGCACGTATGCTGTTTTCAGCGGAGAAAGCGAAGCACGCGCGCAATCGCAGCGTGACCTGCTGGCATACGGCGCCATTGCGCTGATCGGCATCGCAGTGCTGCTTTTCCTTGCGATGAGGAGCCGCCGAGCCGTGGCGCTGGTCATGATCGATCTGCCCTTTGCACTCGTGGGCGGTGTCCTGAGCGTGATGCTGACCGGCGCGAACCTGTCGCTCGGCAGCATGGTCGGCTTCGTGACACTGCTCGGCATCTCGCTGCGCAATTCGATCATGCTGATCAGCCACTACGAGCACCTGGTTCATATCGACGGCATGACCTGGAACATGGACACCGCGGTGCGCGGCGCATCGGAACGGCTGGTGCCGATCCTGATGACGGCACTCGTCACCGCACTCGCCCTGATGCCACTCGCCGTAACGAGCGGTGCGCCGGGCAACGAGATCGAGGGGCCCATGGCGATCGTCATCCTTGGCGGCCTGATCACGTCGACCGCGCTGAACTTGATCGTGCTGCCGACGCTGGCGCTACGATACGCGCGTTTCGTACGCGACGAACTCGCCGAACCGGGGCTGTCTTCCGCACCGGGCGAAACGGGAAGTGGCCGTCGAGCGGGCAGCGGGCAATGGAAGTGAAATGGAGAGTTTTCCTTGATCGCCCTGAAGAAGCTCCTCGACGAACAAAAACTCCGTCTGGCATTTGAATTGAGCTTGTGGTTCAAGGCAATTTTTGCGGTTGCTGAAATCGTTGCCGGCGCGGCCACCTACTTCGTCCCGCAGCGACTCTTTCTAACTCTTGTGCTTTGGGTTACGAAGGACGAGTTCGCCGAAGACCCGCACGCCAGTATTGGCGCGCGTGTAGCACGCCTTCATCGTGTGCGACCAATTGACCCAGCTCGGGTTCGGGTATCCGCCTCTGTGCTAAAACATACATGTTGGATGAATTTTATTTTGCTGTTTCATTCTGGAGTACCAACATGTCTGCCCTCATAACCCCTGCTGCCGTAATCGTCGTCGACGTCGGCACCGTCGATCCGAGCGAGCGCCATTCAATGGTGTTCGACACGTTTGCAAGACTATCCCCCGGCCAGGCGCTCGAACTCGTATCGGACCACAATCCCGAACCGTTGCTCGAGGAATTTGCTGCCGAATTGCCGGACGGGTTCTGGTGGCAATGCGCAAAGGGGCGGCCAGACCTGTGGCGCGTGCTGATTGGCAAGCCGGTGACAGGGCTCGATTAATTGCGCCTATTCGCGCGTCTTGACGAATTCGATAAAGGCGCGCAGCGGACCCGGCACGAGGCGCCGCCCCGAGTAGTAAAGGAACGGCCCGGAAAACGGTCGCCACCACGATTCAAGCACCGGCTCCAACGCGCCGCGCTGTAGGTGAGGGCTCAACCATCCTTCGAAAAGATGAACGATGCCGCAGCCGGAGAGCGCGGCATCGATCATCAAATCGATCCCTGCGCCGACTTGCACCAGCAACGGACCGGCCGGCTCCACGCGCACGACTTCTCCGTCTCGTTCGTATTCCCACGGCGGCATCGCGCCGCTCGGAAAACGGCCGCGCAAGCACGCGTGATCGAGCAGTTGGCGCGGATGCTCGGGACGCCCACGGCGATCCAGGTAGGACGGGGCAGCCGCCGTCGCGAAGCGCTGAATCCGAGGTCCGATCGGCACCGCGATCATGTCCTGCTCGAGCCGTTCGTCGTAACGTATGCCCGCATCGCAGCCCGCCGCGAGCACATCGACGAAATTCTCATCGGTCGTGACTTCGAGCCGTACCTCGGGATAGGCCTCCAGAAACGGCGGGACGATGCTGGGCAGTATCAATCGCGCGGCACTGAGCGGCACATTGAGCCGAAGTGTGCCAGCGGGCCGATCGCGAAAGCCATCGATCTCATCGAGCGCCGCTTCGACCTCCGTCAGAGCGGGCCCGAGCCGCGCGAGCAAGCGCTCGCCCGCCTCAGTCGGCGCGACGCTGCGCGTCGTGCGATGGAGCAGCCTGACGCCGAGCTGCGCCTCGAGCCGGCGCACCGCGTCGCTGAGTCCCGAGGCACTCGCGCCCACCAGGCGCGCCCCGTCGCGAAATCCCTTGGCGCGCGACGATCACGAATGCATTCAAATCGGCCAGATCGATTTGCATTGTTCGCCTTTTCGTACAACCTGTGCGGATTATGACGGCTTAGCTCGGCTATGGCGCGATGCAGCTCGCGGGGCCGCGAGTCTTCGGGCCGCCGAAGGACCGGGGCGCCGCGCTAGCAGTACTGCGCGAAGCGGTCGATTCGGGCGTCAATCATATCGACACCAGCGATTTCTACGGGCCGCACATCACCAACCAGTTGATTCGCGAGGCGCTTCACCCGTATCGCGATGACCTCGTGATCGTCACGAAGGTCAGTGCGCGGCGTGGTGAGGACGCCTCGTGGATACGAGCGGACTCAGCCGAGGAACTGATTCAAGCAGTGCATGACAATCTCCGCAATCTCGGACGCGACGTCCTCGACGTGGTGAACTTGCGGGTCATGTTCGACGCCTATGGGCCGGCGGAGGGCTCGATCGAGGCGCCGCTGACCGCGCTGGCCGAACTGCAGCAGCAAGGCTTGATTCGGCATATTGGCTTGAGTAACGTCACGCGCGCCCAGATCGAAGAGGGACGACGGATCGGCGAGATCGTTTGCGTGCAGAACCACTACAACCTCGTGCATCGCGACGACGACGCGCTCATCGACGAACTCGCACGCGACGGCGTCGCCTACGTGCCGTATTTTCCGCTCGGCGGTTTTACACCGCTGCAGTCGTCGACGCTTGCCGAAGTTGCGCATGAACTGGGCGCGACGCCGATGCAGGTTGCGCTCGCGTGGCTGCTGCGCCGATCGCCCAACCTATTGCTGATTCCAGGCACATCGTCGGTTGCGCATCTGCGCGAAAACCTTGCCGCGGCGGCGCTCGTACTGCCCGAGCATGCCATACGCCGGCTCGATGCTCTTTGACGGGCGCTCACATCAGCCGTCGTACTTCTCGGCGAACGCGGCGGCATCGAGCGTGCGGAAGTCGGCCAATGCGGCATCTAGGCGCTCCCGGGGCCAGTCCCACCACGCGATCCGTTGAAGGCGCTCCGCCGTGCGTTCGTCGACGCGCAGGCGCAACACGCGCGCCGGTACGCCGACGACGATCGCAAAGGGTGGAACGTCCTTGGTCACGACGGCGCCCGAGCCGACGGCCGCTCCGTTGCCGATGCTCACTCCGGGCATGACGATCGCGCCGTGACCGAGCCATACGTCATGGCCGATCTCGACGCGGTGCTGCGCGCGCCATTCGAAGATTTCGTCATCGTCATCGAGCGAGAGCCCATACGATTGCGAGCGATAGGTGAAATGATGAAGCGTGGCCCGCCACGTCGGGTGATTGGGCGGATTGATGCGCGCGCACGTAGCGATATTCACGAATTTGCCGATACATGCATGCGCGATCTGGTTGTCGCCCATCGCGTAGCTGTAGTCGCCGAAGACCGAATCCGCCATTTGCGTGCGCGGGCCGAGATACGTATAGCAGCCGAGCTCGCTCTTCCGAACGACGGATGTCGGATCGATCCTGGGTTCACCGGACAATACCTCGCCGAGCGTCCAGGGGTCGACGCCGCCCATTTTTTCGATGTACATGGCCTTGCCTCAGCATTGTTTCGAAGCGCGTCCTCTCAAGCGACCAACGTTCGGAGATAGGCGGAAATCCGCTCGGCGCACGCGACGAGCACGAAAGTCACGATCAGCAGTAACGCGACCGTTTGATATTGAAACAGATTCATCGCCGTCAGCAACAGGAAACCGATACCACCGGCGCCGACAAAGCCCAACACGAGCGAGGATCGCAGGTTTTCATCGAAGCGGTACAGCGCGATGCCCAACAGCGAAGGAAGCACGCCCGGCACGACGGCGTGCGTGAACACCTGTATACGGCTCGCTCCCGTCAACGTCAGTGCTTCGACGGGACCCATATCCATATCCTCGATAACTTCCGCGAAGAGCCGTCCGAGCATGCCAACGGAATGGACCGCAAGCGCCAGCGCGCCCGGAAATGGCCCGAGACCGACAGCGGTCACGAACAGCAACGCCCATACGAGGTCGGGCACGGCCCGCGCCACGCCAATGACCGCGCGCGCCGCGTAATAGAGCGGCTTGGCGGGCGTCAGATTCCGTGCGGCGAGAATAGCGAGCGGGAAGGCGAGCACGACGCCGAATACGGTGCCGAAAATCGCCAGATCGATCGTTTCCAGCACGGGCAGTAACGTCGGCTTGAACTGGTCGAAGGCCGGGGGAAGGGCGCGCGCGATGATATCGGCCATTCCGTGGGCACCCGTCACGAGGTCCTGGGGCCGCGCCTGCACGACGATCCACGCCTGAACGAAAAGCGCGGCGATCAGCACCACCGCGGCGATCGTGCCGATCTGACGGGCCGGCGAGGGGCCGCCCGGCATCGGACCTTTGTATGTGGTGCTCATCATGCGTCCGCCTGGTAGAGCTCGGCAATCTCGCGCTGCGAGACCTCCGCCGCGGGCCGGTCGAACACCGTACGGCCACGACGCAGCCCGACGAGCCGGTCCGCGTAGCGCGTCGCAAGTTCGGGCTGATGCAGCACGCAAACCACAGCGAGGCCATCGTGGCTGGCAAGGCGACGCAGCAGCCGCATGACCTCGTCGGCGGCTTCAGGATCGAGACTCGCAACAGGCTCGTCCGCGAGCAGTACCTGCGGCGCTTGCGCAAGCGCCCGAGCAACGGCGACACGCTGGGCCTGACCGCCCGACAGCGTTCCAGCGCGCTGAGCGGCAAGCTCGGCCAACCCCACTTCGGCGAGGTGGCCTAGCGCCGGACCGACCTCGTCGCGGGGCACGCATCCGAGCGTCGTTGCAAGCGTGCGATACCGGCCGAGCGTCCCGCAGCAGACGTTGGCGAGCACGCTGCGGCGCCGTACCAGATTCGCATGCTGCGAGATCAAGGCAAGGGGCAGCCGCGCTTCGCGCAACGCCTTGCCCGAGAGCAACGTGAGATCGCGGCCCGCCACTTCGACGCTGCCGGCGCTAGGTCGGTTCATGCCGACCACACACTTCATCAACGTCGACTTCCCGCTGCCGTTGCTGCCGAGCACGACGACCATCTCTCCTGCCGCTACCGACAGTGTCACGTCGTGAAGGGCGACGTGCCCGTTCGGATACCGCATCGTCAGGTTGCGCACGGCCAGCGTCGCACCGCGGGCGCGAGCGCCCCCTCGCGGCGCCGTGCGATCGTGTGGCCGGCTGTGCGGCCCGAATGCCTCAGCGCCGGGCGCTCCGAGAATGGAGCTCACAGTTTTGCCAGGTCGACGTGCAGCGTCTTGACCAGATCGCGGATCTGATCGTAGGCGGCATCGTTTTGTACCGTGGTCCTGAGCGCCGGATTCTCGTTCGCCGCAAGGAACTTCTGATCGGCTTCCGGCAGTTCATGAAAATCGAGCGAACTCAGAATCTTCGCCAGACGCTGCTTGAACTCGGCGGGCAGGTTGCCGCGCACGGCGATGGGATCGAGCGGAATCGGCTCCGATTGCCAAAGCGTCACGTAGGCATTCTGGTCGAACTCGTGATGCAGCTTCGCGCTTGCGATTTCTTCGCTGTTGAGCTCGCCCGCCTGCACTTTGTGGTTGCGCAGCGCCTCGAACGACGCCGTATGGCTGCCCGCGTAAATCGCCTGGACGCCATGGTCCGGATCGATGCCGTTCTTGCTGAGACCGTAGGCGGGGAAGAGGTGGCCCGACGTCGAGCTGGGATCCGAGTAGGCAAATGAGCGGCTCTTGATGTCCGCGAGAGACTTGATGCCCGAGCCCGGCCAGGTCACGATCGACGCCGTATAGGTAGCCGGCTTGTTGTCCTCGCCCGCAAACGTTGCGACGGCTTCCGCGTGGGCGACCTGATGCGCGAGCACATAGCCGAGGGGGCCGAATTGACCGATTTCGAGCTTGTCGTTGCGCATTGCCTCGATTTCGGCGTTGTAGCTGGTCGCGACGAAGAGCTTCACTTCGCAGCCGAGCTTGTCGCCGATCAGCTTGGCAACGTCCTGATACACGGGCAGCAGACGCTGCGAGGACTCGTACGGTTCGACGCCGAAACGCACGACGCCGTTGTTGGGGCAAGTTCCTTCGGCATGCGCATTGGCGGCAGCGAAGCTCGCG
>Ga0157374_10000079_pt1 | contig 95883 bp, 80 predicted proteins | sample M25metaG_FD_115308 | JGI IMG/M metagenome (GOLD analysis project Ga0157374, IMG submission 115308) | Miscanthus rhizosphere microbial communities from Kellogg Biological Station, Michigan, USA - M2-5 metaG | ecosystem: Host-associated > Plants > Roots > Rhizosphere > Soil | place: USA: Michigan...
GCCCGGCACTGACAGTAGGAAGACTTTATCTGATTACCAGGCAGGCAAGCAACTAACAAATAATAATAACTTGATTAACAATAAAAAAGCATAATGAGCGAAAAAAGTACTATCCAAAATGCCAGGGAATATGTATATGACCTGGGAAATACGGCTAATGAGAACGGCTTCAAAGATAACGATGCCTGGCAGCTTAGCCTGGTAAGCGGTTCAGAAAAAAAGACATTAGAAAAGAATTATCAGCCAACCGTTGTTATAGGGCTGCTGCCCGAGGTTATTACAGCCTTTATAACAGAGGTGAAAGCTGCTATGAACCGTGCTGATGCCGTTTTCATGAGGCTTGGCAATTTGGATCTCAAAACCACTGAGATGCAATTTCTTGTGGCTTACAACAGTAACCGGGCGAAGCGATAGTCAGTCGCTATCCTGGTGCTTAGTGATAACTAAGGTTGAATATAAAAGAAACTTGTTTTATCCGGTACCATCGGTGTCGAAACACGGACACATCCGCACCGCTATTCAACCCATGGGAGACGCCGCTGCTAAAGCTCAAAACTAGATATTCAAAACATTATGAACTATAATTCCTATAATGAAACTGATCCTCAGCATTTTAATGCGATTGAATACCCTCGGGTAGCAGCGGAATTGGAAATATTGCGCCAAGCGGTAGTCGATATGCCAGAAGCTTACAAAGCGGATATATTTATTTCTTTCCTCAACGACCACTGCATCAATATTGCCTGGATTTCGGATAATCCAGGGGTTACCAGGCAGGCGCTTTCAGGAAGACCTCCGACAATTCACATTGAAAGGCTTTTTACCTCGTGCCGGCAGAACACCGGATTTCTCAGAGAATTTGAAGATTATTTCAAAAACGTGATTGCTGGAAAGCAGTGATCTGCGGGATACCGGAGATAGCCGCCGGGCAGGCGGTCTCTCTACTAACTTAAATCTTTACTTATTAATCAGCTTATTTAATATGAAATTATGAGACGTCAGTATTTTATCAAATGTTACCGGGTTTACAAAAACGATACTGCCGTGACGGAAGTCTCGGCTAATGACTTTAAACCTGTATTGCAACGGCGTTTGGGAACCAAGCCTGCCGACGTCACGGGGCCGCGAGATGTCCTGTGTTCAATACCTCTATATTCCCTGCCACCCGACGAAAATATGTTCTATGGCTATCTGGATAAAGCGATCGCCATGGAAAAAGCCAAAGCAGGGGCGCTTGTCTATATCAACCAAATGGTGAAAGAGGTGGAAAGGGGTATTCAAAAACTGGAGCAATACCGGAATGACCATTACGACGATCTGAATGTTAACCTGTTGGATGCTAATATCAACAAAATAAAAAGACAAATGAACATGAAATAATTGCATGAAAGAAGCGCATGGCAACGGTAAAAGAAGGCCGCGAGTCTTGGCTGTTAAATAACAGATGAGATTTTGATAAAATGAGGTATTCCGTCGCTGCCGTTGACAATTTAATATCTCTTATCTTAAAATTGCGAAAATTATGGTACATAGGACAGGATATTTAATTAAGAAAGCCGGCCGTGAACGCTACATCCAGGTGGAAACTATCCTCATATTCTATAAGCAGGAATTTATTAGCACAGGAAAACATCTGCTATTTGAAGATGAAACATTTATCGGCCACATTACGGTATCCGACGGCGAATACCTCGCCAAAGGGCTTGCCGTGCTTTCAGAGGAGGAAAAAGCCGAACTGATCCGCTTTTTAATGCTTTTTAAACCACCACTTTATGACCCTCCGGCTTCCCAGTTCGGTTTTGGCATCGAATTGGATGGAAACCTGACCTATTGCGAAGTAGTTTTAAAGAATGACCTTTACGAAATATGGTATGACGCCAAACTTATTGCCAAGCTTTATCAAGACGAGCATTTCAGATGGAAGCAATTTTCCGGGGAACGCCTGCAGCCATCAGTTGTTAGAGAGATAACAGACCGTATCGAGGCCCATTATAGTGCCGAAAAATAGCTACGCCCGCTGGCCTTGTCATTATCGGATCGGTGCAGCGTCCGAAAAGTAGGTAAATGACCGTTCAATGGAAAAGAGTATGGTATCGTAATATTGTTACAGCGAAGTAATACGCTCTTTTCGTTCCATGATGATAACAGCTTTCTTGCCGGTATTTAATTGTGATACCACATCGTTTAAAATGAGTTGATTTCTTGCTGAATCATGGATCAAAATCTTAAAAAGCGTTTCAAACTTGTCTATTTTGGTATTGAAAGGAACAAACAGATCGGTGTCCCTAATAATGATTTGCGTACCAGTTTGATTTTGCACCTTTTGTGTTCTAACCTCATGGATAATTTCTTCCAAATGAATAAATATTAACTTGCCATCGTTGTACTTTCTAAATGGTGTAACGGTAAGCCCGGATCCTATCGGTTTTTTGAATCAGTACGATCAGAAAGTTATTTTAGATGAAGTACAGCGGGTTCCCGGTCGATTCGTAATGTTGCTGAACAGATCTGACCGCGGTTTTAAGCTTCTATCCTGACTCCCCTACATGCTTCCCTGTTCCTGCATAATTAATTTGTAAGCATTCGCCGCAGCATCAGGTACAGGTTTAGCCCTTCGCCGGGTTTGAATATCAAACCAAACAATCTCAACTGTTAATTGAGCTTTCTTTTTCTTAAATTCATCTACAAATTCATGCACGAGTACCCACCTGGAACCATCGTCATTGACTTCTTTAATTTTAAGATGTATATAGACAATGTCTGTATATTTAATTTCTCTGAAAAATATACACTCTTCACGCATTAAAACGGGCGCAAAATGCTGCTCTTCCATAACTTTCAAAGTCAATCCATACTGGCTTAGCATTTCCATGCGATGTTGTGATGCTAAATCATAATAGCCGCTATGTCTTAGATGAAAATTGGGGTCGAGATCGGACCAGCGTAAATTGACTTTGAAAGCTGTTGCGAACATTATTTCAGTATTTTATGATAAATGATTTGTAAAAAAGATAATATATTTACAGGGTTATCGACTTGTGCAAGTACCACATAAGGTATTAGATTTTTCAACGATGGCCCACCCTATAACTAAGTTGTTATCCAGCTTTTAATCTTTTACTTTTCCTACAACCTCCATCAGTTGCGCAATCCTGCGGCAATGCATGTCCTCATGAAAAATCAGAAATCGCATAGCTTCATAGCTGATTACGGTCAAACCAGAGTGGTTCACTGAGGCAATTTCATTTCCAGGCTTGTCCATTCCGGTACATATTTTATAATATTGAGCCGTTTGCTGCAGCGAATGCCTGATGAGTAAAATGTCGTCTTCGCCTACAATCTCATCAGGTACCGAGCCTTTTTCAAAGCGGGATTTTACGAATTCATGAATTGGGCGCTGATAAGGCGAATTTTCATAAAGCAAGTCCTCACTCACGACCAGAATATGGCCCATATTCCAAATAATATTATTGTTAAATCCCGGCGGAATTCGATTGTATTGAGCCGGTGTAAGATCTTTTGTACGCTCCAACAATAAGTTTCTTCCTTCTGCCAGGTGATCAAGATACGGTGTCATAATGTCGTTCAATTTCATCTCGGATTATATTTTTTATTGTTCCTCGTCGCTCTCCAAATGTGGCGGAATCAATTTATACATCACAGGAGTCACAATTCGCGAAAGTATAGTTGAACTGATCAGCCCGCCTATCAAAACGATTGCCAATGGCGCTATCAGCGGATTGGGGTTCAGGGCAATCGGAAGTAATCCGCATATTGCAGTGATGGAAGTAAGTACCACTGGCAGAAAACGGGTTTCTCCTGCCATCGCAATTGCTTCATCTATGCTATGGCCTTCTTCTCGCAAGTGGTTGGTAAAATCAACCAGCAAAAGTGAGTTTTTAACCTGTATGCCCGACAGACCTATAAAACCAATAATGGATACCATTGACATTGGGTTGCCTGTCATGAGTAACATTACCACGCCACCCAGTATACCTAATGGTATGATCGACAACACGATAATAATCCCTTTAAACGTTTTGAACTGCAGCAACAGCACACCGACGAAAAGAAATGTGCTTAGGATGATCACGGACAGAAAGTTACCGCCTAATGCATCTCCTTCTGATTCCGCTTCGCCGGATAACCTGTAATAATAGCCTGGTGGCATTTTCAATTTGTTCAACTGCGGAACGACCTCCTTCAGGACATCATTGGCCAACACATGTTCTTTGGTCAGGGAAGTCACCTTTGCAAAACGCGATTTGTTAAAATGATTGATCGCTGTAGGCGACGTTTCAAACGAGATGGTGGCGATCTGGTTAACCAGTACCGGCGTGCCCTGAATATTATTTACATACAGGTTCTTCAGGGCATCCAGATTAGAGAACTTATTCCTGGGCAGGGTGATCACAACATTACGCGAATCGCCCCTGTCATCGATATAGTCAGCCACGTTTAGTCCCGCTACGGCCATCCTTATCACTTTATCCACATCGCTGGTGAGTACACCTAAGGTTCGGGCCTTCTCTTTGTCAATTTTTATTTTGATATCTGATTTATAGGTGTTCAACTCGTTATTGACATAAAAAGTGCCTGGATTTTTCCTCAGAATTTCCTCCACCTTAAAGGAAAGCTTCCGTAAGGTATCCTGATCCTCGCCAAATACTCTGACCACGATATTGGCTTCAATCGGGGTACCTTGTTCAAAATCTTTAACTTCTATCCGCCCATAAGGGAAGTCTTTAAATTTCTGCCTGAGTTGTCTGATCAGATCCGTTTTCGATTTTGGGCTTGCCTCTTCGTCCATCTGTACAAATACCTGGGCAAAATCAGGCTTTACATCCTGTTGGTGCACGTTGTAATAGATCTGTGGATTGCCTTTGCCCACGTTAGATGTGTAATAAACGATCTCTTTGTGTGTCTTCAGTTCACCTTCTACCAGCCTGGTCACCCGGTCGCTTTCGGGAATATCGGCTTGCAGGGGCAGTTTGATATTGATCAGGAACATCGGCTTTTCAGAGGTCGGGAAAAGCTTAAACCCGGTTTGTGTAAATAAGAAAAAAGCAAGTCCGCTTAAGGCCAATGAGATCCCGATAGTGGCTTTAGGCCATTTTAAGGCAAGCGGCATTACCCGGGCATAAGACCTGGTCAGGAAACGTTGCAGGTGCTTTAAAAAGAAGTTACCCTCGCCATGTGTATGGGTTTTTAGCATCCGGCTGCCCAGGAAGGGAACAAGTGTTAAGGCCACGATCATAGAAGCCAGTACACTGGTAATAACAGCCATCGGCAGACTACGCATAAATTCGCCTGCCATATCGGGCAAAAAGGCAAGCGGCAAAAAGGCGATAACCAAAGTTGCCGTACAGCCTACAACCGCTATCCCGATCTGTTGCGTACCTTTCAAGATAGCGTCCTTTCGCGAATGCCCTTCACGGAGCCACCGCTCAATATTCTCAACCACCACGATACTGTCATCCACCAGCAGCCCCAATGCCACCACAAGCCCTACGATACTGAGCTGATTAAACGAATACCCCAATAAATTCATGGCAATGAGACCCAGCGCCAAAGAAAGCGGTATAGAGATCATCACAATCAGGGATGCCCGGAACCCTAAAGGCAACAGGGTAATGATCACTAAAATGATTGCTAATCCAAAGTCAAATCCCAGGTGACCCAAACGCTCGGAAACCATGTTGGCCTGATCAAAGTTTTTGACAATCCGAATGTTCTCCGGCAGGCTTTTGCCAAATTCTTCCAGTACCGGTAAAAACTCTTTCTGCACGCTTGCGATATTTACGTTGTCTTTCATCCCAGCCGTAACCAGTACACAACGATGCCCGTTCAGTCGGGTAATGTGATCGGTAATGCCATCCTTGTAGCTCACATCGGCTACGTCTTTCAGATAGATGATCTTTCCGTTAGCATTATAAATAACGGTATTGGCAACATCTTCAACAGTTCGCAATTTTCCGCTGGTCTTTACATTGAAAACTTTACTCTCCAAGTTAATGCTGCCGCCGGGGATATCTACTGCTTCGCTCTGTAAGCTGCCGATCACTACATTGAGCGGTATTTTTAGCTGGGCGAGTTTGTCGAGTTGCATATCGATCCGGATTTCCTGCTCCGACATTCCGAAATACTTAACATCCTTCAGGTTGGTAATCTTCTCGAGGCGTGTTTTCAAAATATCCGCCTCATCCCTTAATAACTTGCCGGAAGCGTTGTCAGAAACCAATGCCACTTGCAGGACCTTTACATCCGAGGAGGATATCTTTTCTGTTTTGATCATATAGATATCCTTTGGAAGCTCACTGTTTTTCAAAGCATTGATTTCCGTGGATATTTCCTGGTATTTGTTGTCTACATCCACGCCATATTTAAACTTCGGCTGGATAACCGCAACACCGTCCTCCACAGTGGTCAGGATTTTTTCGATGTTTTCCAGTCCGTAAATTTTGTTCTCAATGGGTTTCACCACCTGCTCTTCCATATCTTTCGGACTCGTGCCCGGGTAGATCACAGTGATCAGGTATTGCGGCGGATGGGTGGTCGGATCTTCCGACCGCGGCATGGTAAACAGCGTTAATACGCCGACTACAGCGACAAGCAAATATATGATCAGTGTAAACTGGTAGTTCTTAACTGCGAAATTTGTGATTTTCATAACTGTAGCTTACTTGATGATTTTAATAATGGACTGTTCGTTGAGGTAGGCGCTGTTGGAAACCACTATCTGGTCTATACCTTCCAGTTTATTCTTCAGATAGACATTGTCGTTATCGAACTTCAGGATGGTAACCGGCACTCTTTTCACACGGGTCGCGCTAACGGTAGTGAACACGAAACCTTTATTGCCGTCAGCCTCAACCAGCGATCCATAGGGGATCACCATCACACTTTCATCCTGGTGGGTGGCTATTTCTGCTTTGCCAAACATGCCAACTGCTGGCTTTATACCGTTTAATTTCAACCTAAGCTCTACCTGGAATGATCCGAGAGCCTGGTCGGCGGCCTGCGACTTGCGAAACACCACCGCATCAAATTGTTGGCCTGCATATCCATCAAGCGTCACTTTGGCTGCCTGTCCCGGCTTAATGACGGCCCACTCACGGTCGGTCACCCCAACCTTTAGCGAATAACTGTTGTGCTGTTCGGTAGAATTGATGAGAAGCACCGGCATCCCTTCGGCAATTACTTCACCCTCGTTGGCTATCTTCTTGCTCACAAAGCCGTCCGATGCAGCGTATATTTTGGAATAGCGATCATTAAAAGCTACCGCTTGCCGGGCCTTTTGCGCAACGTCCAGCGCAGTTTTAGTGTTTTGTAGTTGCTCTAAGGTATAAACGCTGTCTTTGTATAGGTTCACAGCCCGGCCATAGTCGCGTTGCGCCTTCTCTACAGCGAGGCTTGATTGCGCCAGCCCGGCTGAAATCTCAGTTGAATTGAGCGTAGCCAGCAATTGGCCTTTTTTAAAGAACTGGCCTTCCTGCACTAAGATGCGATTGATCACGCCGCCTATCTTAAAAGAATATTTGGCTTCATCTTCGGTACTCACTAAACCGGTGGCGCTGATGTGGTCAGGAACTCCTAATACGGAAACCGAAGCTGTTTTAACCGGGATGATATCCGGCTCACCCATTGCATTTTGCTCCTTGTGTTTTTCTTTGCAGGAAGTCAGCGCGAATATGGTTGCTATTATGATGCTGAGGAATTGAATTTTTTTCATGGTTTTTTCTTATTGAATAGTGAAACTGGCGTTAGCTCTTTCAATAGCCGTATAGGCTATCCAAGTGTCGTAAAGGGCGATGTTGGCGTTAAGCTGCGCATCTATCCACTGGTTTTGGGCATCCAGCAGCTCGATATAAATGGCCATTCCCTGTTTATATAATTTCACCATGTCATTATAGTAGGTCTGGCTGGTCTTCAACTGGGATTGTGCAGCTTCATATTGGGCAATAGCGGTTTGCATACCTGCCTGCCGGACTTTAAGCTCGGTAAGTAGTTGTTGCTGTACGTAATCGGTTTGGGATGCTAAGGCCTCGCGGTCGGCAATCGTTTGTTTTACCCGGTAACTGTTTTTCCCTGAAGAGAACAGGTTCCATTCCAAGGAAATGCCAAACAGATAATACCGGCTTTGGCTGTTAAACTTCCAGTCGAAAGCCTGCGAGCCCAGATCAATAGACGTACCTACTTTCGGAATGAGATATGATTTGGCCAGTCCGTTCAGGTTGCCGTTAATGTCCTTAGCGATTCTCAATTTGGCTAATTCTTCCCTGCCGCTAGTGCTGTTTCCCAATAGTTGGTCACGGGCAGGTAGTGCGGTAATATCATCCAAAAGTATGCTGTCGGTTAACGGGCGATTAAGCAGGAAGTTAAAATAGTAGCGTGCTGATTCCGTGGTTTTCTTTGCGCCGATGAGCGAAGCATTGATCCTGGACACTTCATTCTGACTTCTCAGCACAACGGTCCGGTTTACCTTGCTGTTATCATATAGCTTGGTATTGATCCGTTGACCTTCTTCAACCAGCCTGAGTGAAGATTCATAGATCGCGGTAGCATACACGGCTTTTGAATAATTGTAATAGGCCGTTTTGATCTCTTTCACCAGTTCGCGTTTATAAAGCTGTACTTCGGTTTTTTGCATATACACCTGCTGAGCCTTGATGCGCTTATTGTAAATTAACTCTGCATTCAAAATGGGGAGAGTTGTATGAAACTTAGCATCATAAAAATTATCCGGGTTGAGCAAAATGTGCTGATTTTGCAGCTGCGGAAAGGCATTGCTGCCAGTCAATTTGTTCAGCGTGGAATAAACCCCGTTAAACAGGTCACCTGTTGGAAAGTCTATCGTACGTCCGCCGTCGGCTTTCGTATAGGTGGTTGAAAAGGTAACATCCGGCCCGAACATGCTTTTTGCTTCCTTGAGCGCGTATACATTTTTTTCGAGTACAAAATTCTGTTGCTTGATGCTTTGGTTAGAGCTGAGCCCCTCGCGGATGTATTCATCCAGCCTGCTCTGGGCTTTTGCCGATGGAGCAGCCATTAAGGCTGCCACCACCAAGACAAACCCATATCTTTTGTGTGCTTTAAATTTCATTTTTAATCACCGTTATAATTTTAAACATTGTTCAAATAACTGTCAAAAAAAGGGTCAACTTTTTTCAAGCAGCGCAACAAAGCACTCGTAGCCGCTTTGCATCAGTTCCTCGTTTGTTTTGCCCACAAAACTTGTTGTGCGATCTTTGCAGAAGAGGGCACAAATGCCATGCATTGCGGAAAGGATCATAAAGGTTAGATCTTGTGTATCTAAATCTTTGAATCTTCCCACTTTCTGGCAGTCTTTGATCACTGAAGCCAGGCTATCGATCGCCTCCTGTGCAATCTTAAAGCCGCCTTCATCTTCAGCTATTCTTGCCGGTTCTTCTACCAGAAACATCAAGTTATAATAATCCTTGTTTTCCTGTGCAAATTGGATGACGATACGGCCCATCGCTTTCAGGCGCTCAAAAGGATCGCTCACTTTGTCCAAAACCTTGAACTGGTTGAGCAGTAATTGAAACCCTTCCTTATGTAGTTCCTGAAAAATCTCACTTTTATCCTTGAAGTAAAAATAAAGCGATCCGGGGCTGTAGTTGATCTCGTTGGCAATGCTACGCATGCTGGCTTGTTCATAGCCTTTTTCAAGGAACACCTTACGCGCACCATTTAAGATGCGTTTATGCATTTCCTGCTTCTCTTCCAATTTTCGTTCTGCTATGCTCATTTTTTTATTAATAATAAAATACAAATATAATAGCGCCAACCGGGTGGCAAAATTTCGTACCAGTATTCGGCGTTTAGTTTTTCATACCGGGGCTAAGCTGTCCCATAATGTTCACAGCCGATTTCCGGTTCAATAATTTGAATCCAAACAGCATGAACCTGTTCTTCCAGCCTTGCACAACCCTCGGTTTCCGCCTTTTTTCCAGGGCTTTTACCAGCTCTTCGGCGACATCCTCAACAGAAGACATTACAAATTTTGGAAAATCGCTGGCATGCCCGCCTGCGTTCGAATGAAACGCTGAGTTTGCAGCACCTGGGTTAAAACCCATCACAAAAACTCCTTTTTGTTTAAACTCATACCATAACGACTCTGAAAAATTGGCCACAAAACTTTTGGTAGCTGCATAAACCGAACCGCCCGGCAGGGAAGAATGTGCCAGCAGCGATCCGATATTTACCAAAGCATTTCCTGATTTGGCATTTTGTAAAAACGCATATGACAGGGTTACCAAAGCATTCATATTAAGCTGCATAGTTACCAGTTGCTCATTCAATGGGATATCGATAAATTCTCCGTAAATACCGGCACCTGCATTGTTGATCAGAACATCGTATTCCCCGATTTTCAAATGATCCGCCACTTTTTGCAGGTCGTCTTTATCCGTCAGGTCTGCAACCAAAATGGTGTGGCCGGAGCCGTCCAAACCCTTTACAGCCTTATTTAATTTATCGCCATTGCGGGCAACCAGTGTTACCCGGTAGTTTTGAGAAGCCAAACGCCTGGCTGTTTCCAGCCCTATGCCGCCGCTTGCCCCTGTGATCAATACTTTTTTCATGATTGTTTGATTATTATTTTGAACACCGCAAAATTATTGAACACTGTTTAATAAAACTAATTTAATTTTTTAATCTGACATCAACATGATAATTAAGCAGGCTTGACCGCATAAAAGCAGGGGAACTACTATCTTTCAGTAACCTTTTTTCGGTGATTCACACCCCAATTGTAGAGAGAACTGATAATCGGAGTTAGCGTGCTGGCATAAGGTTTCGATGTATAAGTAATCTTAAAGTATCGTCTACCAGAGCCATCAGTACCTGAACCTATGATGAAACTATTAAGGATTAGTACAATTTTTGAACATTAGTCTTGTCATATACAATAAGTTTATTTTGAATTGTATTTCGTTACCACCGGCCATCCGTCCTGCCATTCCAGTTTTTCTATTCTGAGTTTTGATATGCCATGGTCGTGAGCATCGTAACCATGAAATATTAAATAATCAATGCCGCCGAAATCACAAACGGCATTGTGGCCTACGCCATACCAGTTTCTATCCCCTTCCAATAATAAAGTACCGGCACCTTTCGACATTGGCAAGCCATTTTTATCAAGATAAGGCCCTTGCACATTTTTTGAACGGCCTACGATCATTTTATAGGTACTTTTAGGCCCCTTACAACAATAGTCTATCGAGGCAAAAAGATAAAAGTATTTCCCTTTACGGAATATGAAAGGGGCCTCAATGGCATTGCCACCGGCATCAGAAGGATTGCCATCGACAGCCGCCGGATTACCCGTAGAAGGGTCGTGTACACGCGTTGCTATGGTAGGCAGATTACTGCTCTGACCTTCTATTCCCATTCTATCTTTTCTCAGTCTTACAATTTTCAGGCCCTCCCAGAATGAACCGAAAGCCAGGTATGGAGTACCATCTTTATCTTCTACTAAATTAGGGTCAATTGCATTCCAGTTTGTTTCCCCAGGCTTTGACTGTATAATCAGCCCATGGTCAGTCCATTGATATGCCGGATCATCTGTATGCAGTGTCGGGTTTGTTGCCAGCCCGATGCCGGATGTATTTTTTCCAAAGGCAGAAACTGCATAATACAGATAATATTGACCTAGGTAATAGGAAATATCAGGCGCCCAGATATGATTTTTAAAACCAGGCACAATGTTTTGCACCCATGCGGGGGCTATTTCAAAAATCTGTTTTTCGGCTTTCCAGTGAACCATATCGACAGACGACCACATCGAGATACCCTGCCCGGTGCAAAACAAATAGTACACACTATCTTGTTTGATCATTACCGGATCATGAACAGAAATATCGATTCGCAGTTCTTGTGCAACTACAAGTTTGCCAGCGACAATCAGCAATAGAAACAAAATAGCTCTTTTCATTTTGCGACTTGGCATGTCATTATTTAGCTATGCTGACGCGAATAATATTAAACGAATAAGGCTTCAGGTTCAATTTTACTTGGTTGTCGTCAATCTCTATTTCACTTTTCTTTGGGCTTACTGCAAGTGGCTCGTTCATTGAATTGACGCTATTGAGATCATCACTTTGCAGGACTGTAAGTGAGCCTTTTGATGATGTTGTCATCCCTTTCACTAAAAAATCAGCTTTTTGCTCCAACTTGCCCGTGTTTACGATCTTAATGATCAGTTCATGCGTACTATTATCTAATGTTGCAGAAGCAAAAGAATTGTCCTGCCCGGTTACCGCCTCGTTATATAAAGTCAGCGGCACTACGTCTGTTCCCTTGTTTAGAGAGTACAATTGCTGTACGTAGTAATTGGGGGTTCCAAAGGATTGTAAATTATCAAACCATATCAGGTCCGGCGTCCACTGCCATCCCTCAACATGAGCAAACAGGGGTGCGTAAGATGCCATATTTACCACGTCTGCATTTCTTTCCAACCCGGTCATAAAAGCAGCTTCAGACATCGCGCATTGCCAATTATTTTTGTTTTCGGGGCTTGCAATAGCCACACTTTGTGCAGCATATTCACCAGCGAATATTTTAGGACCTTTACGATCGTAATTATCGTAGCGTTTTGCGTTTTGCAAAAACCATTCCGGTGCACGGTAATAATGTTCATCCAAAATATTTGCCTTCTGCTCGCGGAAAGTCTTATTCAGGTAATCAAACACTTCGCCGTCGGGGTTCGGCCCCAGGCTGCTAACCAATTTGATCTGAGGGTATTTTGCATGGATGGCTTTTTCAAAAATCTTGTATCGATCGATATATTGAGGACCCCATTGTTCGTTACCAACCCCCATCATTTTTAAGTTAAACGGTTTCGGGTGCCCAAGCTGCGCGCGTTTTTTACCCCAGGGTGTATTAACTGAGCCGTTTGCGAATTCGATCAGGTCCAGTGCGTCCTGTACATAAGGGCCAAGCTGATTAATTGGAACCAACTCGCATGAATTAAACTGGCAGGCCATACCACAATTGATTATTGGCAAAGGAGATGCGCCAATATCTTCAGCCAGTTGAAAATATTCAAAAAAGCCCAAACCAAAGCTTTGGAAATAGTCGGGAGACGGACGGTGAGCAAATTCCGTATTCCAGCGATTAACGATCATTTTGCGGTTAGCCACATCGCCTATAGTTCGCTTCCACTGATACCGGGTATCCAGCTCACGTCCTTCAACGATGCAACCGCCGGGGAATCTCAAAAAGCCGGGCTTCATATCTGCCAGCTTTTGTACCAGGTCGGCACGTAAACCACCCGGACGTTGCCTCCAGGTATCCTGCGGAAAGAGTGAGATCATATCCAGATCGACAGAACCCTTGCCTTTTACAAGGACCTTTAAACTTGCCTTAGGCTCGGTTTCCGTCGCTATAAAGCTGGCTGAATACTTTTTCCATTCTTTTGACGATGGCAGCACAGTAGTATGCCCAATAATTTCGCCTATTTTGTTAACCAGTTCAATTTGAAGGCTTACGCCAGCCGTTTCAGGTAGTTTGACAAGAACAGAAAAATTATATCTGTTGTCCTTTTTGATTCCCATTCCGTGAAAGCCTTCATTAATCAACCCATAACCGGCGGCGGATTTAGAATTTACCTGGATAAATCTTGGGTTGTTTGGGTTTTCTGCCCCCCGGTTCAAAATAAGAATACTGCCGTTGACACCTTGTTCTTTTACTTCTTTCCATCCCATTAATGGCGCAGAAAACTCAAACGAACGGTTCTTAACCAGTTCAGCGTATACCCCGCCGTCACCCGCCATGTTAATATCTTCAAAAAATATCCCGTACATGGTGGGTTGAATATGTGCTTTTATTTTATCAGCATCAATAGTATAAATTTTCTCAGCGCTATTTGATTGACTAAACCCATATATAGAAAACACAGTAGCACAAAGCATTAAAAGATATCTTTTCATTCTTAGTTATTTTTGAATTATTAATCGGCAATTATCTTTTTTTACCCCAAACTGCAATTCCGGAATTGTTCAATCCGGTAAAAACAAGCGTTGAAGTGACCTTATTTTCCCAATCCCTTTCACGTTCTACTTTCACATTATCGGTATTGCCGTTGGCCCATTTAATTTGTAACCAAGGTGCAACATAGGTCCATGTGCCGGTTTGGCTTCCGCTAACCGTCCCTCCGGCGGCAATCGTGATGTCAGACGCTACCTGCAGATCAGGAGATGTTTGCTCTGCTGAATACCCAGGTACTACCTGGTAATCCAGTTGTATTCTTTCCCATGTGCCTGCCAGGTCAGATACGGCAACGGGTGTTTGAGCGACGTTAGCATATCTTTCGGGCGAAACAACTGGCCACCCATCCGGTGTCCATGACATTTTACGGATGTGCAAATCCATAAAATAGGAATTCACGCTCGGTCTGCCGTTGTGGGCCATAAAATACTGACCATTACCGTCATCAAATACACCACAATGGGCTGTACCCTGCCAACCGCCGTGACCAATAAATTGATATGGCGCTACAATCATCGGACCGTGATCAACATCGGTATTTAGATCAACCCCATTGTAATCATAAAAGGGCCCGCTGGGACTATCTGCGCGCCCAACTCTTACATTATATTTAGTTTGCAGCCAGTCATATGAAATAAAAAGAAAATATTTATTTAGTGTTGGGTTATAGATCACTTCCGCACCTTCAATATTGCCGTTATAATTCCCGGAAGTGTAACCCCTGTTTGCTATTCTGACACCCTTGTCACCGGGCGAAGATGCAAGGCCCGTCGAAGGATCAAGCTTAAGGATGTAAATGCCGTCCCAAGCTGAACCATAGTACATATACTGGTCACCTGCTAAAGTTGTAACCACCGTTGGGTCAATGGCATTTGTTTGCCGGGTATTGTCATTTGCCGACGTGACCACAATTCCTTTCTCTGTCCATGGTCCCTCGGGTGACGAAGCAGTTGCCATCCCAATTACGCTTAACCGGGCAACCGCCGATGATAAGGAATAGTATAACCGATATTCGCTGCCCGATTTTAATACATAAGGTGCCCATAAAGAATTGAAGGGAGTACCTCCTTTTGATGTTATATATTGCGACCCCTGGGCGGGTAAAGATGAGAATACCCATCCTACAAACTGCCATTGCACCAGATCCTTCGATTTCCTTATTTGTATTCCCGACCGCACATCTATACCAAAACCTACGTCGGTACTGTAGCAGTAATAATAGTCGCCAAATTTTTTGATTGACGGATCATGCACATTATACACTGACCATTTAGGATAATAGACGAATGGTGCTATATCGGCATATGTATCCGTGATACTGTTTATATCAAATATAGGAACCGTAGTTTTTGTTGTGTCAGTGGGGGTATTGCTGGGTGTGACATCTTTTTTACTGCATGATGATATAACCGCCGTTACGGCGATTATTATTAAATATTTACTTTTTCTCCGGCTCATTTTATCTATGATTTCTTCAGGTTACTTTGCTTTCAGTTCAAATATTGTTACACTTAATGCATCTGCGTTTAATGATTGATCAGCATTTTTGACGTTAGATTTGACAATTTTAATTTCGGGGGCAACATCAGGATTATTGACTGCTTTAAGATCATGGCCTGCTATTGTCCATTTCTTTCCTTCAGAGGTTACACTAATATTTTTATAGCGAATATTTAATTTTTGAACTTGTTTTGTAGGATTAACAACTGCTATAGTGATCTTTTTATGATCGCTCGTTAAAGCGGCCATGATATCCAACGGATAGGTATTGCTCCCTGAACTAACCGACGGCCTGTCGGCGCCGGTAGTACCCGCTATACCAGGTTGTTCGGTATCTCCGCTTACAGATATTGGTATTGTCCCGAAATGATCAGCATATAATTTGATTGTAAGTCCATTAGGTTGTATCGCACTTGATGTTGCTGTATATAAGAGCCCAAGCGGGGCGCTGGTTGAAGTATAGGCGGACATCTTGATAATATCGGTATGCCGTGCTATTTCATTAAAACCTTCAGCGGTCGCCAGGCCGTCCTCAAGTCCCCAGCCGTCTTTCATCCGCCATTCATCGAGTGCGACAAAAATATTTTTTTCTTTAACAAAGGGCATTCTTTTTACATATTCGGCATAAGCCTCTGCTACCCCTTTTATCCTGTTTGGTAATCGCCTTATACGTTGTGGTAACGAATCATTTACATACTCAAATTTTTGAGCTTTTTCATTGTAAGCCGAATCTGATATCGGATATAAATGCTCGGCTATAAAATTCATATCGTTTGCATCTTTGGCAAGTAAGTTACCTGACCAGTCCTGTTCAGAACCATAGCTGTATGGCACTTTTGCTATTTCTGGATGGCTGGTATAAACTGATGTCGATGCCATTTCAAACGGAGACGCACCTGACGCTACTATCGTGATAGAAGAATCCACCTTCTTCATCTCGCGGGCGAATATTTTATGTTTTATCGTATAATACTTTATTGGCATGTGCCCCAATTGCCACTCGCCGTACATCTCATTTCCTATACCCCACCATTTCACGTTATAAGGCTCGGGATGACCATTTTCAGCACGCAACTTTCCCATAGACGTTGTTGCCCGACCATTTACATATTGCACCCATTGCGCCGCCGAAAATGCATCGCCAAAGCCCGCATTCACACCAATATAAGGTTCAACATTCAGGAGTTTGCATAAGGTCATATACTCATCTGTACCAACATCATTGGATTCCATAGCCCCCCAGGCATAATCATACCGCGGAGCACGTTTATCTCTCTCGCCAATCCCGTCACGCCAGTTGTAGCCGGAGGAAGCGTTTCCACCCCAACGTATAATTCCTAAATGCATTTCTTTTAAATTGTTCAATATGTCTGCTCTGAATCCACTGATATTATCTGCGGGCATAAATGACACCGCTCCAATATAGAATACACCATTTCCTTTCGCGGTTACTTCGAAAGCGGCATCACTCGTTGTAGTGCTTGCAATAAATTTAAAAGGGTATTTATGGTAATCGGTATAATTGCCGTTGTTCTTGACGGCAATATCGCCCCGCTTTACACCGTCAGCCGTCAGGCCAACGTTAACAATTACTCCAGGTTTTGATTTTAGAATAGCGTAGCCAACATATGCCTTACCTTTTTGTAAAGTAATACCCTGCTGCCTTATGCCATGCTTTATATTTTGTTCTAATAATATCTTTACTGAATGAACGCCAGTGTAAACATGTACGCTATCCATTTTCACAAATTCATCAGGTCCAAGAGGTTTCCAACGGCCCAGGTATTTGCGTGAATTTGCCGGTTCTAAATTTTCACTGGAATTTACCGGGTAGAAAAATTTTCTGTCGCCCAACATCTCCGACCATAATCCGCCTTCGAAATAATTAAACAGCAATTCAATAAACTGACCGTATATCAATTTTGATATTGCCGGCTGCTTACTATTAGCGTCGATATACACATTAATCACCGCGTCACGATGAGTTGCCGGTTGACTATTCCCTTTATTGATCATCAAAATGATCAAACAAAATATCGCAAATACATTACGCGCCATCTTATCGAATCAGTGTTTTGTGAGTAAACAAGCTGCACCGCCCGTAAAAGCGGCGCAGCAGTAACCATCTCAATTATTAACTATTAGTAGGTTGCGTTCTGTTTCACACCCGGATTATTGTCAATCTCAGATTGTGGTATCGGGAAGTATTCTCTTCCAGGCTGATAGGTATTAAACTCAGGATCTCTTGTTTTTAACATTGCAAGTTTAACCGGGTCTTGTAACCAACCCCAGCGACGGATATCGTCAAAACGATGCCCTTCAAGACAAAACTCAAGCAAACGTTCGTGGGCAAGCTGATCGCGCATTTCAGTCTGCGACATTCCCGGTTTTGTAACTGCAAGATCAGGAAGATTTGCGCGTGTTCTTACCTTTTGAATATAAGGGTAAGCTTGAGCGGTTTGTCCGGTCTCATTCAAACATTCCGCATACATCAGTAATATATCGGCATACCTCATTAATCTCTCATTGATACCTGAACGCCAGTCAAACTCATTTGCTCTGGTGTCGCCATTCTCATACTTACGGCAAAAGATATCATTTAAGTCAGCGGGATTATTTTTATATACATCTGAAAATAACTGACCATATAATGTCTCACCTGGCTTGTTGTAGTAAATGGTTGCATCTACACGAGGGTCAACATTACCGTCAACTGTTTTCTCTATCATGTATTCATTTAATGCCGAGAAAGTAGGCTGCACATCTGTCCATCCAAAACTGCGTGGAGCAAATGTTATAGCCCTGGCAGATGTACGGCCCCAGGTCGATGTAGGCGCACCACCCCAGCCAAGATCAGTACCTCCGGCATCACGTGAAAACTGAACTTCGAAAATCGATTCAATATTATTTTCATTAGATTCTGTGAAATTATCTTTGTAGTTTGCTACAAGATCATAAACACCCAGATCGATAACTGCTTTAAATTGTGCGGCCGCGCCAGCGAAATCTTTATTAAATAATAGAGTTTTACCAAGATATCCCATAGCGGCGCCTTTAGTTGCCCGACCAATTTGACCTTGATCCGGGCCGCCAGTCGCGGTATAAGAGACAGGTAAAAGCGGGATTGCTGCGGTAAAATCATCTTCAACTTGTTTCCAGCCTTCAGCTTCAGTCGATTGTTTCACAAAGTAGTCTGCCGAAGTCTTTACATAGTGTGTTGGCAATTCCACTTTTCCGAAAAAGTTTATAAGATGAAAAAAATACAACCCTCTTAAAAAATGCGCCTGCCCCAGGATTCGGTTTTTCAAATTAGCGTCCATAGTTATGTTTGGCACATTATCCAAAACCTGGTTGCAGCGGGCAATACCTTCGTAGTAAGCGCCATATGCCCAGGCGTATCCAGAACCGTCAGCTGTTCCCAAAGCAAAGCGGCCGATATTATACAATGCCGTCCAGGGACTGTTGCTTCTTACATCGTCTCCCCTTATGTCCAGCATGGCGGGAGTAAAACGCATATACGAACCATCAATGATCAAGCTGCCATATGCGGCATTTAATCCGGCAACAGCATCACTTTGTGTTTTCCAGAATGATGTTGCTGTTTGCTGATTAGGGTTAACTTGTTCTAATTTCTTATTACAGGCAGTAAGACATAAAACAGCCAAAAACGCCCACGATATATATTTGATATTAGTAGTTTTCATAATTCTTATTGTTAAAAATGATTTATAAACCAACTTGCACACCCAACATTACTGTTCTTGGATTTGGGAAAGATCCGTAGTCATAACCCCGGCTAAACAAACCATCGCTTATGAAATCGGGATCATAGCCTCTGTATTTGGAAATAGTTAGCAAATTCTGTCCGGAAACATATATTCTGAAGCTGCTAAAAACATGGGTTCTGCTCAGCACAGTTTTAGGAATTGTATAGCCTATCTGCGCGTTTTGCAGTTTTACGTAAGAGCCGCTTTCAACAAAACGGTCAGAAAAACGTGAGTTGCCGTTTGGATCGCCTATTATTGGTCTTGGCACATTCGTATTGGTGTTGGTCGGGGTCCAAAAGTTTAATTCATCAACAGATGAATTCCCGTATTGGCCAACCATCAAATCATGATAAACACCATTAAACACTTTATTGCCGGCACTTCCCTGGAAGAAAACTGATGCATCAAAATTGTCATATGACGCATTTAAATTTAGCCCGTAGTATATTTTGGGTATTACAGATCCCAGGTAAACCCTGTCTGCATCCGTAATAACACCATCTTTATTTATATCTTTGAATTTAACATCCCCTGGAGCTGCCAGATTCTGTGTAGCATGGTTGGATACATCTGCTGCATTCTGGAATATGCCTTCGGTTACAAAACCATACAATTCACCCACTGAACGACCAACCTCGGTCTTGCTTCCGGCGCCGTATATCGGATTGTTGGTACCGCCCAACTTTAACACTTTATCTTTAAGTGTGTTGGCATTACCGGTAATATCAAGTTTTAATTTCCCAATATTGGTTTTATAATTCAAAGTAAACTCGACACCCCTATTTTCTGTGGAAGCTGCATTAGTAGTTATGCTTGAAGGCACAGAACCCGTTGATAATGGAAGTGGTATATCGGCTAAGATATCGGTTGATTTTTTGTAAAAATACTCGGCGGTGAATAAAAGCCTGTCATGGAAAAATCCCATGTCAACTGCTGCATTGGCAGTTGTGGTCGATTCCCATTTAATATTAGGATCGGCTGCTGCAACGGCCGTTGCGCCAGGCGCCAGGGTATTGCCAAATAAATAACTGGCATTACTGTTAATATAAGCCTGGTATTTATAGTTGGCAAAATTTTGATTACCCAACATACCATAGCCGCTTCTCAGTTTCAAACTGCTGATCACTGAAGGCAGGCGAAGCCATTTTTCATTGCTGACATTCCAGGCTGCTGCGATAGACGGGAAATTACCGAAGCGGTTTTTAGGTCCGAACCTCGAAGAACCATCACGTCTAAAGTTTGCAGTTAGAAGGTATCGACTGTCAAAATTATAATTTACGCGACCGAAATACGATAGTAATGTCGCGGCATCCTGATAACCATCTAAACCCTTGGCCGCCGGATTGGCAATAGACCCAAAAGTAAAGAATTGAAGGCTCCCGGCATCAGAAGCGGTGCCTGTCATAAATTGATTATGATCTTCCTGATAAGACATACCTGCTAAAAAGTCAACTTTATGTTTGCCTGCTGTTAGCTGATAGGATAAAGTATTTTCAGCGAGGCCTGTATGGGCATTGCCCCGTTGGTCATACAGGTAATACTTGGTGTTCAAATAATAAAAACCCAAATCAAATGAAGGCTCATAATGATAGTTTTCATAATCTGTACGATCGTAACTAACATTTACCTTGTATTTTAGATTTTTAAGCAATTCAAGTTCGCCCCAAAAATTACCGAACATCCTGTTGCGATTGCTATAATCTTTTACGAGGTTATTCATACCGATAACGTTAAGTGTTATAGCTCTTTGCGTAACGTTATCGCTGCCGCCGTAGCCGCCTAGGCGGTTAGGGTCATAAACCGGCATGGTAGGTATGGCTGTGAGCATACTTGTTAACCCGCCACCAAACACAGCGTGAGAGCCTGTTATAGCAGGATTATCTTTATGCGATTGGGTATAAGCTGTCTTTCCGCCAAAGCTGAAGATGCCTTTTTTCCCTTGAAAACTGCCGCTATAACTATAACGCTGGTAACTCTGAGGGCCTTTTAGGGTACTTGTCTGGTTAAAATCGCCCAAATTCAGATTATAACTCATTGCGTCGCTACCGCCAGACAAACTGAAATTGTGATCCTGGATATGCCCGGTTTGAAACATTTCCTTCTGCCAGTCGGTATTTACATTGCTAATAAAGGCTGCATTTGAAGGGTCATTTGCCGGAGCTATTGATAAGCCTGCATTTAGTTCAGCGGCGGTCGTGATTTTTTGATAGCCTACTCTGTCTGTTACCGGAATATGTTTAGCTATATTCTGCAATCCATAATATCCGTCATAATTAACTCTCAATGGTCCTGAACGGCCCTTTTTGGTAGTAATAATTACTACGCCAGTTGCAGCACGTGAACCATATATAGCAGCAGCCGACGCATCTTTTAACACCTGCATGCTCTCAATATTATCAGTCGGAAAATCAAATGGCGCGTCTACCGGAACGCCGTCGATCACAAATAAAGGGCTGTTATTCCCAAATGTTGAGATACCTCTGATCTTTATCTGTACAAAACCTCCGGGCTCTCCTGAACCTTGCACACTTACGCCGGCCGCCTGGCCTTGAAGCAGTTTGGCAACATCATAAGATGCGGTCTTTTTTGCATTATCTACGTTTACAACGGATACTGATCCGGTAAGGTCTTTCTTTTTAACAGAGCCATATCCAATAACCACCAATTCATTTAAGGAGCTAGGTGCGGCTTTAAGCTGTATATTAACGATTGCGTTTCCATTAATTGGAACCTCTTGTGTGTTATAGCCCACAAAAGAAAAAACAAGTACAGCATTGTTTGCTTTAGCATCAGGAATATCTAATATATACTTTCCGTCAACGCCGGTTTGTGTTCCCAACTCTGACCCCTTTAGCTTTATGCTTACTCCAGGCATCGGCTGACCATTTTCTTCAGTGACTTTCCCGGTTACTTTGTTTACAACAACCATTGCTCCTTTTTCAGACAGGACAACCAGATTGTTGTCATTTAATCTGTATACCAGGTTGGTATTGGCAAGCAAAGCGGTCATTGCTTCGTCAAGCGACGCATTTACCACATTCAGACTTGCGGGTAAAGAATTTTTATCCAGCACATCGTCATTATACAAGAAACGATAGTCAGACTTCTTTTCAATCTCTTTAAACGCCTTTTTTAACGGCACATTCTGGAAACTGACATTAATTTTACTCTGACCGTACCCCTTTGACATAGCCTGCAGTGAAGAGACTAGTATCAGAACAAGGATAAATTTTAACATAAAAAAGATCTTCAAAAGTCGGTTTAACCGCAATTGGTTGGTGCGGTATGTGTTTTTTTTCATAATTTAGCACTAAGGTTGTTTAACTATTTGGTTTCTAAAGGACTGGTAGTTAATTGATACCATTTACACGGGGAAATGCGCCAACATTTTCCCGTTTTTTGGTTTATATGTAAGTTATCTTATCATAGGCTTCATTGTTTAGTTAATAAATTACAATTTTGTTGCTATCGGTTTTAAAATGGAAATAAGCTGAAACTTGCAAAGCCCTTAGAGCTCTGTCTATTGATTCGTTCTGAAACTTTCCTGTAAATCTTAGTTTTTTGGTTTCTTCGTTTTTAAAAACGATGGAGACATTATACCTCCGCTCTAACCTTTCTGCTAAGTTTTCAAAGCTCTCGGCATCAAATGCGAGTTTATCTTCCATCCATAAAGCTTCGCTTGGTAATGTATCCTTCTTAGCCTGGTGTATCCTGCCTAAGGCTATTAACGGCACTTCTTCAGTTGTTGATCCCGATGTTATGCCTTTAGCAGGTTCTTGTTCTTTATTAATGATGGTAAGTTTTTCAGATGCTTTCAGGATAATCTTTTTCTCAGGGTTCTTTAAAACCGTGAGCTCTATCCGGCCACGAACAAGGGAGGTTTCCGAAGTTTTATCCTTGCTATAAGCACGTACGTTAAACGCTGTGCCGAGTACTCTAATGTTAATCGTTGATGTAGTTAAAATAAACGGATGATGAGCATCCTTAACCACATCAAAAAAGGCTTCACCCGCCAGCGAAACTTTTCTGAGCTCTGTGCCATAATCGGCACCGTAAACTAATTTGCTACCAGAGTTCAGCCATACTTTGGTGCCATCAGGCAATTGAACTTTACTAATGCCATTTTTGGGGGCCACAATTACATTGGCGCCATTATTTTCAATTTTCTGGCCTTTTGCAAACCATAGTATAACCAGCACTATACTTGCGGCAACCCATACAGAAAATCTAAAAAATTTGATTATTCTTCCTTTTGAAGACGTATTGGGTTGAACTGCCTCCGGTTCGGTTGTTGCGATTTCATTTTTTTCGGCAACATCAAGTTTGGCTTCAAAGGCGTTCCATTTTTGTTCTAAATTTGTATTTGATTTTTCCTGGTATTGGTTTTTCCAGAGATCTTCAAGCAACGATATGGAATACCTATCAGTTATGCCTTCCTCCCGAAGCAACTCTTCAAGCTCAAGCAATTCTTCTGCGGTTGCATTGCCGCTTAATTTTTTACCAATAAGTATCCAGATGTTGTTAATCATTATATCAGGCTCTGTATATAGAGACTGGAAATAATGAAAACACCCTAGTCAAAAAGTAATTTATTTTTAAAAAGATTTTGCCGGAACGGCATTTATTGGTCTTTGTGCATTTGCTATGGCTTTAGCAAGTTGTTTTAAAGCATTCCCCATGTGGTATTCTACCGTTTTAACAGATATATCCAGCAGCTCCGCTACTTCCTTGTATTTTAAGCCATCCTCTTTTACAAGCTTAAAAACTAATTTACATTGATCGGAAAGTTTACCCAGGGAATAATTGATGGTTTTGGCTAAATCTTCGTAAACAAGCCGTTGCTCGCCGGTAATTGAGGAATCAACTATTTCGATGTTGATATCCTCAATTGGTACCTGTTTTATATCGGATTTCGAAATATGGGTGAGCGATTTATTCTTTACAGCCCGATAACAATAATAAGCGAAGTTATTTATTAAAGTGAGTGTTGTCCGGTGCATCCAAAGATTCATAAATACATCGTCAACTATTTCTTCCGCAACCACGTCCTGTTTCACAAGCGATTTAGCCAGGCAAAACAACTTGCTATAATAAAGCAAGTATAGTTTTTTAAACGATACCCGGTTGCCATTTAAAGCAACATCCCTCAACAAATCCCTTATTTCCGTTTCTGACATATCAATTCAATGGACTTATAGTTTAATCAAAAGGGCACCTGTAACTATTTAGATAAAAACTTATATGTTGTTGATGTATGGTAAACTTGTCCTGCCTTTAACTGGGTTGAAGGGAAAGAGGGCTCATTTGGCGAATCAGGAAAATGCTGTGTTTCAAGACAAAAAGCTGAACGGTAAGCATAGGAAGCGCCACCTTTTCCGTCATGATCTTTGCCGGTTAAGAAATTACCACTGTAAAATTGCAGTCCTGGTTCGGTGGTATAAACTTCCATTTTTATCCCTGTTTTGGGGCTAAGAACGGTAGCTAAAGGCTTATCGCCTATATTTTTATCAAGCACAAAATTGTGATCATAACCTTTACCATTTTTAAGTTGCTCATCTTGTTTATTAATGTCAGCCCCTATAGCCTTGGCTACTGTAAAATCAAATGGTGTGTTTTTTACAGGCATCAGTTTGCCTGTTGGAATTAATGTTGTGTCGATAGGCGTAATCGCAGCCGCGTTGATTTGCAACAAGTGGTCGATAATTGTCGGGCTGCCAGCCCCACTTAAATTAAAATAGGCGTGGTTAGTAAGATTAACAATAGTTGTTTTATCAGTAGTAGCCTCATAATCAATTTTAAGCGCGTTATCATCAGTTACGGTGTAAATCACCTTAACGGTCAGGTTACCGGGATAACCTCCTTCACCATCTTTAGATATATAAGAGAGCTCAATGCTTTTTGGTGATAACAGTTTCGCGTCCCAAACTTTTGCATAAAAACCATTGAACCCACCATGTAGTGTGTTTACGCCGTCGTTTATATCCAGCTGGTAATTTTTTCCTTCAATAGTAAATTTTCCTTTTGCAATCCTGTTTCCGTATCTGCCAATTAACGCCCCGAAAAAAGGCTCCTTGGGTTTTTGATAGCTTTTCAGACTGTCATAACCTAATACAACATCAACAAGCTTCCCATCTTTATCAGGAACCATCATACTTACAATCCGGCCGCCATAGTTAGTAATCGCCACCTGGAAATTATTGCTATTTTTCAGTACAAAAAGGTTTACCTGCTTACCCTGGACTTTCTGCTTAAAACCACTGGAATCAGGTATCGCAGCTGCTTTTACAGCCGCTGAATCGGTATTGCTGCGTGACCTCTTATCAGTAGATGCCGAATGACACCCAGTAAACAACAGACCAACGCAGGCTACTGCAAGGAAAAACTTAGTAGAATTTGCTCTCATAATTTCTTTTAAGAATTAATATTACAGGTTTGCAGTGGTCGATGGCGACATGCAGCTGCTGAACTTTTATAAAATTTAATTATTACGGTTTACTCTTGGTCAGGCCGACTGTCGGGCCTAATTAAAATCTAAAGTAAAGTAATTTTTTTTAATTGTGAAATTAACACTTAAGATTTTTTCAAATTGTTTAGTGTATAAATAACACTTTATAAGACAAAAAACTAACCTGAATATCTATTCTACCACTAAATTCTATCCAAAAAGAAAATTTAATTACCGTGAAAAAAAAATTGTATCGTCCTCGATTTTCGATTGTAATCGACCATTATTGCAGTTAATCACGTCACATTTGAAATACGCGAGGGCCAATTGGGTGATTTTGGTTCCGGCCAAAATATTAAGGCACAAGTCAGTACACTCTAATATAGTTAGCTATTTTGCTATTTGAAACATTTTCAGTCACTTACAAATATTTTTAGTTAAGCCATCGATTGAATTCAATTTTTTTAAATGTATTTACCGGAATATTTGCATTTTTAAAAAAATAAGTGTTTTTTTGACACGAATTATAGAACCTATTATGGATAAGAACCAATTTGTGATTGGAGTGGACTATGGGTCCGACTCCGTTCGCTCAGTATTAATCAACGCAGTTAACGGCGAGGAAATAGCTTCTTCAGTATTTAATTATCCGAGATGGCGCGACGGACTGTATTGCAATGCTGCCGAAAATCAATTCAGGCAACATCCGCTTGATTATATAGAAGGTTTAGAATTCACCATTAAGGAATGTATTGAAAAAGCCGGCGGAAAAAGCATCGTTCATGCTATAAAAGGTCTGTCTGTAGATACAACCGGCTCTACTCCGGTGGCGGTAAATGAATCAGGGATACCGTTGGCGCTGACTCCCGGCTTTGAACAAAATCCAAATGCAATGTTTATCTTATGGAAAGATCATACATCAGTTGTCGAAGCCGCTCAGATCAACGAACATGCCACTAAATTTGACATTAACTATCTTAAATATGTTGGTGGTATTTATTCGTCAGAGTGGTTTTGGGCAAAATTGCTACACATATTAAGAACGGATGAGCAGGTACGCCAGGCTTGTCACTCCTGGGTAGAGCATTGCGACTGGATACCTTTCCTTTTAACAGGTGGTAAAAAAGCCGACGAGATAAAACGCGGCAGGTGTTCTGCAGGTCATAAAGCTTTATGGGCTGAAGAATTTGGCGGGTTACCTCCTGATGAGTTCTTTTCGTCACTTGACCCGATGCTTAAAGGTTTCACCTTCAAATTATTTAACGAAACTTTCACATCCGACCAAAAAGCAGGCTATCTGAATAAAGAGTGGGCTGAAAGGCTTGGCCTGACTACCGAGGTCGCTGTCGGCGTAGGTGCCTTTGATGCACATATGGGCGCCGTTGGCGGGCAAATTGAACCGTACCATCTGAGCAAAGTAATGGGAACTTCAACCTGTGATATATTAGTTGCTCCCGCTGACGAAATGAACGGAAAACTGGTGAAGGGTATTTGCGGCCAGGTGAATGGATCCGTTATTCCGGGAATGATTGGGCTGGAGGCTGGTCAGTCGGCATTTGGCGATACCTACGCCTGGTTTAAAAAAGTGCTATCATGGCCACTCGATAATCTTTTAAAGGATTCAAAAGTCATTGACAGTGTAACGGCTGAAGCTCTGAGAAATGAGTTCAGCGAACGCATTATACCTGAATTGAGCAGAGAAGCTCAATTATTACCATTTGATCTGGAAACTGAATTGGCCGTCGACTGGTTTAACGGCCGTCGTACACCTGATGCCGATCAGACATTAAAGGGCGCTATCACGGGTTTGAATCTCGGCAGCGATGCCCCTAAAATATTCCGGTCACTTGCCGAAGCGACCTGCTTTGGTGCAAAAGCTATTGTAGACCGCTTTTCTAAGGAAGGAATACCTGTAAAGGGAATTATTGGAATTGGCGGCGTAGCCAAAAAATCACCCTTCGTTATGCAAATGATGGCCGATGTGCTGGGCATGCCTATACGTATCCACCAGTTTGAACATACCTGTGCTTTGGGTGCAGCCATGTTTGCCGCAGTTGTGGCTGATATATATCCTACTGTTGAAGATGCAATGGTTGCAATGGGAAGAGGATTTGATGTGGAGTATTATCCCAATACCGAGCTTCGTGACATTTATGCTAAGCGATATAAACAATATCATGACCTCGGAAACTTTGTAGCCTGGCAAACAGGCCTTCGGTCAACAGTTAGTGTGCAACAAACCGATCCCATTCTGTTATGAGCCAGTATCAGCATATAAAACAGGAAGCTTTCGAAGCTAATATGCAACTCCCGAAATTAGGGCTTGTACTGTTTACCTTCGGAAATGTAAGCGCCGCCGACAGAAGCCTCGGAGCCTTTGCAATTAAACCAAGCGGCGTTCCTTACCAGGAACTTTCCCCTGAAAAAATGGTGATAGTAGATTTTGATGGCAACACCATTGAAGGCAGTTTAAGGCCATCATCTGACACTAAAACCCATGCAGTACTTTATAAAAACTGGGAAAATGTAAATGGCATCGTCCATACACATTCTACCTATGCGACCGCCTGGGCGCAATCACAAAGAGATATTCCCATATACGGTACTACGCATGCAGACCATCTTACGGTTGATATCCCGTGTGCAAGCCCTATGAGCGATGACATGATACAGGGCGATTACGAATACGAAACCGGTTACCAGATCACCAAGTGCCTTGCGGAACGTGGCTTAAGCTACAAAGATATAGAGATGATATTAGTGGGCAACCACGCGCCGTTTACATGGGGAAAAACTGCCGATAAAGCAGTTTATAACAGTGCGGTATTAGAATCGGTGGCCCAAATGGCTTATTTAACCGAACAGGTAAACCCTGAAGTTAAACGGTTAAAGGCCGCTTTGATAAACAAACATTTTGAACGCAAACATGGCCCAAATTCTTATTACGGCCAATAAATTACCTAATCATAACACGACAATAAATCAAAATTAACATGATCGATCTAAAAATATTTGAAGTATGGTTCATCACTGGCAGCCAGGATCTTTACGGGGAAGAAACTTTGAAACAGGTTGCAGAACATTCGCAACAAATAGCCAAAGGCATTGACAACTCAGGCAAGATACCAGTACGGGTAGTTTACAAGCCGGTGGTAAAATCTACCGAAGAGATTTATGCTACTCTGCAGGAAGCCAATACCGCCGAAAATTGCATAGGCATTATTACCTGGATGCATACCTTTTCTCCCGCTAAAATGTGGATCAGGGGCTTGAATATTCTGCAAAAGCCAATGCTTCACCTCCATACCCAATTTAACCGCGATATCCCATGGAACTCAATTGACATGGATTTCATGAACCTAAACCAAAGTGCCCATGGCGACAGGGAGTTTGGGTTTATTGTTTCGCGTTTACGCAAAAACCGTAAAGTTGTGGTAGGTCATTGGCAAGATCCGGAAGTACTTGAACAAATTGACACGTGGGCAAGGGCTGCAGCCGGCTGGTACGACTGGCAGGGAGCAAAATTTGCCCGCTTTGGTGATAACATGCGCTTTGTTGCCGTTACCGAAGGTGATAAAGTTGAAGCTGAATTAAAATTTGGCTACTCAGTAAATACCTATGGTGTAGGAGATCTTGTTGCCGTAATTAACACGGTGAGCAATGACGCTATAGATGCCCTTATTAATGAATATGAGGCTACTTATGCAATGGACGACTCATTACGCAAAGGGGGATCAAAACATTCGTCAGTTTATGAAGCTGCAAAAATAGAGATTGGCCTGCGCACTTTTTTGGAAAATGGTGGATTTAAAGGCTTCACAGATACTTTTGAGGACCTGCACGGCATGATCCAACTGCCTGGTATCGCCGCGCAACGATTAATGGCCGATGGCTATGGTTTTGCGGGTGAAGGTGACTGGAAAACTGCTGCTTTGGTACGTGCTTTCAAAGTAATGGGCAGCGGGCTTAAAGGTGGCAATGCTTTTATGGAAGATTACACCTACCATTTCGACCCAAATAATGCCCTGGTTTTAGGCTCGCACATGCTCGAAGTTGATGCCTCGCTGGCAAATGGTAAAGCAAATCTCGAGGTTCACCCACTGGGCATCGGCGGCAAGGCTGACCCGGCCCGCCTGGTGTTTAACGTATCTGGCGGCCCGGCACTGAATGCTTCGATTGTCGATATGGGCAACCGTTTCCGCTTGCTTATCAATGAGGTTGAAGCTGTTGAACCTCAAAATGATCTGCCTCATCTGCCAGTTGCACGCGTGCTATGGAAGCCTTTGCCGGACATGAAAACCGGCTGCGCCGCCTGGATATACGCCGGCGGTGCGCATCATACCGCATATAGTCAAAACCTTACCGCCGAGCATTTACAGGATTTTGCGGATATGGCCGAGCTTGAGTTTTTACGGATTGGTAAAGACACCCGTATTGATCAGTTCCGCAATGAGATCCGCTGGAATGAAGCGGCTTACAGATAAGATCATTTTTTATGCAGACCGGGAAAACGCTGATGGGATGATCGATTCCCGGTCTGATTAAACAATTAACCAATTAATAAAACCGCTTTATGAACAAATTTTCAACCCCTGATTATATCATTTTTGTGATATATTTCATCGTAGTATCAAGTTATGGCTACTGGGTGTACAGTCGCAAAAAAAAGAAAGAGATTACCGGTAGCCACGATTTCTTCCTGGCCGAAGGATCGCTTACCTGGTGGGCCATCGGTGCATCACTGATCGCCTCAAATATCTCGGCAGAACAATTTATCGGCGCTAGCGGACAAGGTTTCCAGGTCGGGTTAGCAGTTGCAGCTTATGAATGGATCGCAGCCATCGCACTTATCATTGTAGCCGTATGGTTTATCCCGGTGTATCTTAAAAACAAGATATTTACAATGCCCCAGTTCCTGGAAACGAGGTATAATCAAACCGTGAGTTTGATCATGGCGATATTCTGGTTGTTCCTGTACATATTCGTTAATTTAACTTCTATATTATTCCTTGGCGCGCTGGCCATAAACAGCCTGGCCGGAGGCGATGAAACAACCCTGCACTGGATCATTATAGCGCTTTCAGTGTTTTCGTTAGTGATCGCTCTCGGCGGCATGAAGGTTATCGGTTTTACCGACGTTATTCAGGTATTAGTATTGGTAATAGGCGGATTGGCTACCACTTACATTGCCTTAACCCTGGTTAGCGAGCACTTTGGCTTAGGAAAAGACGCGCTGGCTGGTTTTGCCGCCATGTTAAAAGATGCTCCGGATCACTTTAAGATGATATTGGCCAAACCTGGCCCGCATGCCTCACAAGAGGATATCAATAAATATCTGCTACTGCCCGGTATCGCGATGTATTTTGCCGGACAGTGGATTGTAAACCTTAATTATTGGGGATGTAACCAGTATATAACCCAGCGTGCTTTAGGTGCTGATCTGAAAACCGCACGCACCGGCATCTTATTCGCCGGACTGATGAAACTGGCCATGCCGATAATAGTAGTATTACCCGGTATTGCAGCTTATGTATTATATAAGAATGGTGGCCTGCAGCATGAAATGACCTCGGCCGGGCATTTAAATCCTGATAATGCTTACTCTGCTGTGCTTGGATTTTTGCCTAACGGCCTAAAAGGGCTTTCAATAGCTGCTTTAACTGCTGCCATTGTTGCCTCACTGGCGGGCAAGGCAAACAGTATTTCCACCATCTTTACCATGGATATCTATAAAAAGTATATCAAAAAGGAAGCCAGTGAAAAAGGCATGGTGGTAATGGGAAAAATAGTAATTGGCCTGGCTATGCTGGTCTCCATCATGTTAACCTGGAGAGACGTTTTAGGCATTGGCGGCGAAGGAGGCTTTACCTACATACAAAAGTATACCGGTTATTTCAGTCCGGGTGTATTTGCCATGTTCTTGTTGGGTATGTTCTGGAAACGAACGACTGGAGCTTCGGCGATTGTGGGGGTACTTGCAGGCTTCGCCTTATCGGTGTTGTTCAACAATTTCGCACCGGCATTATTCGGGCACGAGAATTGGTTATACACCGCCTACCCTGATAGTAAAGGAGTATACCAGATACCGTTTCTGATTTGTATGGGATGGTCGTTCGTATTTACCATGGTCATCATGGTCGCCATCAGTTTAGGCGGACCGCTGATCAACAAAAAGGCGTTTGACCTGGATAAACTGATGTTCAGGGTCGCTCCGTCAACCCTTGCATTAATTGCATTTACCCTTTTATTACTGAGCGCGCTCTACGTTAAGTTTTGGTAATAAATTAAATTTTTAAAATGAAGTTTTTTATAGACACAGCAAATCTTGCTCAAATTAAAGAAGCCCATCAATTGGGTGTATTGGATGGTGTAACTACCAATCCTTCGCTTATGGCAAAGGAAGGCATTACCGGCCATGATCATGTTATCAACCATTACAAAGCTATCTGCAATATCACAGAAGGCGATGTCAGCGCCGAGGTTATCTCCACCACTTATGATGAAATGATAGCCGAAGGCGAGGCACTAGCTAAATTGCACGAACGCATTGTGGTTAAGGTGCCTATGATAAAGGATGGCGTAAGAGCTATTAAATACTTTTCCGGCAAAGGCATCAAAACAAACTGCACGCTGGTATTCTCGGCCGGACAGGCTTTGCTGGCCGCGAAAGCCGGGGCAACTTATGTATCGCCTTTTATCGGTCGTTTGGACGACGTATCAACCGACGGCTTAACGCTGATAGAAGACATCAGGCTGATCTACAATAATTATGGTTATGAGACCCAAATTCTTGCGGCCTCTGCCAGAACCCCAATGCACATCGTGAACTGCGCCAAGCTGGGTGCCGATGTGGTTACAGCACCACTGAGTGCCATCACCGCATTGTTAAAACACCCGCTTACAGATAACGGCTTGGCGCAATTCCTGGCTGATCATGCAAAAGCAGCTGAAACCCTAAAATCCGTTTAAGACCGTCATGAAAAAAAACATACAAGAATTAGAAAAGATTGCGTCGCAGGTACGCAGGGATATTGTCAGAATGGTGCACGGTTGTCAATCCGGGCATCCGGGAGGCTCGCTGGGTTGCACAGATTTTTTGGTGGCACTTTATTTTGGTATCATGAAACATGATCCTGATTTCAAGATGGATGGCATTGGCGAAGATTTGTTCTTTTTATCAAATGGGCACATTTCCCCTGTATTTTACAGCGTGCTGGCCCATTCAGGTTATTTTGAAAAATCAGAAATGGCCACATTCAGAAAATTGGGATCCCGCTTGCAGGGGCACCCTACTACTCATGAACATTTACCAGGCGTTCGCATTGCATCTGGTTCATTAGGGCAAGGATTATCGGTTGCTATAGGTGCCGCCTTAGCCAAGAAGTTAAACAATGACGAGAGCCTGGTATTTACTTTACATGGAGACGGTGAACTACAGGAAGGCCAGATATGGGAAGCGGCCATGTTTGCTCCCCATAACCGCGTTGACAATTTAATTGCAACCATTGATGTAAACGGGCAGCAGATAGACGGCCCGACAAGCGCAGTACTTTCCTTAGGCGACCTGCATGCAAAATGGGAAGCATTTGGATGGGATGTTATGGAAATGTCCGGTAATAATATGGAGGGCATTGTTGATACTATGGAGGAAGCAAAAAGACGAAGCGGCAATGGAAAACCCATCGCGATTTTAATGCACACCAATATGGGGCATGGCGTTGATTTTATGATGGGCAGTCATAAATGGCATGGCGTAGCGCCAAACGATGCGCAACTAGAACAGGCCCTTGCCCAACTAGAAGAAACCCTTGGCGATTATTAATAAGGCACACAAAATGAAAAAACACACTTACACAGAGAAGAAAGACACCCGTTCGGGCTTTGGTGCCGGTTTGCTTGAAGCAGCCAAACGAAATGACCAGGTGGTAGCCCTATGTGCCGACCTGATCGGCTCGTTGAAAATGAACGATTTTATAAAAGAATTCCCTGAACGGTTTTTCCAGATCGGCATAGCGGAAGCCAATATGATGGGCATTGCCGCCGGACTTACCATTGGCGGAAAGATTCCCTTTACCGGTACTTTCGCAAACTTTTCTACCGGGAGGGTTTATGACCAAATCCGCCAATCAATTGCCTATTCAGGTAAAAATGTAAAGATATGTGCCTCGCATGCCGGCTTAACATTGGGCGAAGATGGCGCAACCCATCAGATACTCGAAGATATCGGCTTAATGAAAATGCTGCCGGGCATGACGGTAATAAACCCATGCGATTACAACCAAACCAAAGCAGCAACCATTGCTATCGCTGATTATGAAGGCCCTGTTTACCTTCGTTTTGGCCGCCCGGTGGTGCCAATATTCACGCCGGCCGACCAGCAATTTGAAATTGGTAAAGCCTGGTTAATTAATGAAGGTACCGATGTCAGCATATTTGCCACCGGTCATTTGGTATGGGAGGCGATCATAGCTGGCGAGAAACTCGCCGAACAAGGTATAAATGCCGAGATCATTAATATCCATACCATCAAACCTTTGGATAATGCTGCCGTGCTGGCATCCGTGGCCAAAACCGGTTGCGTAGTAACTGCAGAGGAACATAACCGTTTAGGCGGCCTGGGTGACAGTATTGCCCAACTGCTTGCTGTGAACAATCCCTCGCCGCAGGAATATGTAGCTGTCAACGATTCGTTTGGCGAAAGCGGCACCCCTGAAGAATTAATGAAAAAGTATGGATTGGATAGCGATCATATTGTATCAGCTGCCATCCGTGCTATTGCAAGAAAAATGCCGGTTCTAAAAGAATCATATTGAGGACTAACATCCCGGCACAACACTTTGCGATTCGTTAATGACTAACAAGCCCTCCCTTTATAATTGGTATATTATGGCTATCCGGGCGCCCGCCCGGAAGCCATTTTTAGTGTTAATATTTGTATCACTTTTTTTATACCAATAAAATACTGTTACCCTGCATGCTTTGGTATTTTTCAGAGTTCGTTATCTACTTAGTTTATCGGCCTTTAAGCGGCTACTCCGCATACTTTTAGATGCAACCGCTTTCGACGTCGTTACCAGGCTTTGGATCAATGACGCCTGGTACTAACACGTATAATGCTGAGCGAATAAGCAGGTGCAGTATAATTTTTGAGTGCTGCAAAAGATACACTTGATGATACAGGAATAATATTTTCCGGCTGCGAAAACGTATTCTTATCCGCAGGATCTCCCTTAAGAATTTTCAAAGAAGCGTCTCCTTCCCGGATATTAAGATCTTCCAGGCTGATTTTTGCTGACGCCGGGCGCGAACCCACATTAACGATTTTAAGTATGATATCCCCTGTTTTATTGTCTTTTACACACGAGGCCGCCAGCGTAGAATCTTTTCCTGCGTTCTCACTTATGAAATTAACCTTATTAGGGAAATAAATGTCTCCCTGGTTGGTTGAGAACAATTGCTGCACATAATAATTCACGGTTGGTACCATTGTTCTATTATTAAAATAAATCAGGTTGGGGTTCCATGAAGTATGGTTAAGATTTGCGAGTAGTGGGGCATACGAAGCCATTCTTACAATATCGCCGTTTCTTTCTAAGCTAGTCATAAAAGCTGCTTCTGAAAGAGCGTTGATCAAAGCATTTCCCCAGGACGCGTACTCACCTATATATACTTGTGAGTTCTGTCTGCGATAGGTGTCATAGCGGTTATTATTATCGAGAAACCATTCAGGCTTTTCATAAAAGTGCTCATCAACAACCGGAACTGATAAATTGTCGGCAAATTTCCATCCCAGGTCATAGTCTTTACCTGACGGAGCAGGCCCAACCGTTCCTATTATCGTGATTTCGGGATGTTTCGCTCTGACGGCGTCATAGATCATTTTAAACCGATCACGAAATTGGTCAGTTTGTGCATCTTCATTTCCAATGCCAATATATTGCAGGTGAAATGGCTTGGGGTGACCAGCAATGGCTCTTTTGGCGCCCCATGGCGAAGTAACCGGACCGTTTGCGTACTCAATCAGATCCAATATGTCTTGAATATATCCCTTCATATCAGCCATAGACAGGCCTTTCTGACCGGTGCCACCTATTGCCCAGGTTCCACCTGAATTCTGGCAACTTACGGCGGCTGCTACAACAGGAAATGGCTTTGCTCCGATATCTTCGCAAAACCTGAAATATTCATAAAAACCAAGGCCAACACTCTGGTGATACGACCAAATATTTCGTTGCTGTTGCCTTTCTTCAACCGGACCTATGGTATTTTTCCAGCGGTAAATATTGTCAAGACCATCACCATGCACAAGGCACCCACCAGGGAACCTCATAAATTTGGGGTGAAGCTCCGCGATGGCTTGCGCCAGGTCAGCCCGCAAGCCGTTGGGTTCATTTCTAAAAGTATTTTGAGGGAACAATGAAACCTCGTCAATTGCCAGTTTGGATTTTTGCTTAGCGACGATGGTTAGTTTGGCCGAATCAACGCTCTGATTAGCTAAAATAACCCCTGAATACTTTTTCCATTGTTTGCCTTGTGTTTCAAAAGAAAATGCTCCATAAACGACTCCTTTGCTGCCGCGCAATTGTACCTGCATTGGAATTGGTTTATCAGAAATTTGGCGTACATAGACGGAAAAATTATAACGTCCTCCTGATTTGATGGCAATCCCATCAAAACCAGAATTGGTGAGCCCGACACCCTGTTGCCCCGGGTCGTCTATATTTAATACAACATAATGAGGATTATTGGGGTTGATGGGAAGTGCTGACTCCACTGATATCGTACCATAACCATACCCTTCGGTTGTGTATTCCCAACCAGTTAACGGGTTCCATTCCTTCCTGTCGCTCGCGCTATATTCAAACGAGCGATTTTGGACAAGTTCTGCATAAAGTCCGCCATCTGCAGCATAGCTCAAATCTTCAAAGAAAACACCGAACAGGTCCCTGCTGATCGGCTTACCAATATTTTTCTGTTGATCGCTTTGTGACAAATTAACAGTATTCAATTGCTGAGAGAAAGCAATTACCGGTGCCAAAAAGGCCACAAGTATGGCAGGTTGAAAAAAGATTTTAAATGACATGATGTTATAATAAACATAAAATTAAAATTCTAATATAGTATAAATAAACTTAATTGTTAAATTAACACTTAAAATATTAGTTCAAGTATAAAATAGACAGGAGCCGGACATAATATCTTTACCCTAAATTGCCGTATCTACAATAAAATGATTGATTTTAGGTCGTTTTTAAATTGAAACACGATTTCAACTTCAACAAAGCATGATAAAAATAATTTGCAAATAATAAAAATGTTTTTTATTATTGTTAAACAAACACTTATAAACCGAAATACCCGGTTTCAATATGCGGTTTCGAAGGAGAGGTAAATCCACAAAGAAACTGATCATAGAATTAGCCGGTTTAGTTAATTATCTGACGTTCCAAGGCGGATCTCGGAACGTTTTTCACTTTAATTTTGATCAGATGGACAGGGAACAAAAATTACTGACGATTCGCATCTCCGGAGCTCATTTTTCAGCGTGCGCATATGACCTCCGTCGACAAATTTTTATAAAAGACAGCTACCGGCGGGTACCACATTCCCGAAAGGCTACCTGCGAGGTATCGATAAACAACTGGCGTCAGGTTATTGAATCGATGCAATCCAAGATTCTAAAAGACGTAGATTTTTGTGCAATTTCAGCTCCAAGCACAGCATTGAACGACAGTACGGGTAATTGTTTTGGGGCTGCGAATTATAATGATTTGCAACTGGACGAAGTGTTCGCTGAAATATTATCACTTCCCGATCAAAATGTAGAAGTCTATTCAAATTCAACCAGTTTTTTGCGTGGTGCATTGGAAAGCATGCCAAATATTGAGGATGATTGCGTTGCAGGAATCGAGATCGGCTCAGATCTTTCACCGGCGCTGAGATGCAATTCGTCGATAGTCGACCTCAATAGCCTCCAGAATTTCAGAAATTGCTTCTCTTTAGAGGAGCTAACGACCACGTCATTATTAAAGCGCTATTATGAACAAACAGGCATCAGTTTGCTAAATGTAAGCGACCTGACAGACTTATACCACAAACATCCGATGGCAAAAAGAACAATGAAGGAGTTTTGCGAACAGTTAAGCTCATTTTTTGCCAGCCTAAGGCTACTTTATCCGATCAAAACGCTTATTCTCGGCGGAGACATTATTTACCCGACAGAACTAATGTATATGCTGCAGCGAGCGTTGGGCCCGGTTTCATTAAGAATTGGAAACAGATTGGATTTTACAACACATATCGGCATGTCATTGTTGTTTAAGGAAACCCAGGTTCAATTAGCAACTCTTTGAAAGCGTTAAGCGACAATCTTATTGGCCATAAAAAAGGTTGACAAATCTTACGGAGTGGGTTGATCTCGCAATGATAAAATTTTCGATAACCAAAATATCTAAGTCCGTTTTATAAAAACAGGCAAGGGCTCCCTCGTGGATATTTACAATCGGCTCATCCATCCTGTTAAATAATCCGCCTCATGGCAAACGCCATAGCCCTCGAAACGTTCTTAGTCTCCAGGTTATGCGTTTAGAAACTTTTATGCCGAAAATTATTTAGTCTTTAGCGCCTTTACACCTACATCATTTTGCGGAAACCACACACGCATTTCACCTTTGCCACGGTTTGCCCAGGAATAGTAAGGAATGGCAGTGAATTCAGCCTTCTCTGCTGTGTTTATTAAACTGTCTACTCGTCGCAATGCCTTTCCTTTCAAAGCCGTAACTCCGCCCAGCAAATCCGGCTCGAACCGTGCATTAAAAACACTTTTCGCCGGGATGATCAGGTTGCTAACTTTGCCGTCATTATCTTTCCATTCGCCGCAATAAATAATTGGCCCCCGTTGCAAGGCCACCTTATTGTTATCATCTGTCAGAGCCTTATTTGCAATCACCTCTCTTACTTTCATCGGCAGATTAACCTCGACGATGTCCGCGTTGCCCCATTTTCTTTCGATCACAGCATAACCGTTCATCATTTGGTAATTAACAGGCACTCCGTTAATCTTTATTCGAACGGGAGCCGCTGACTTATCTGCAAAAGCATACAGATTTGACGGTATAGCACTTGATTGGGTCCAACCCGGGATTCTTACCAAGACTTTGAAGTTGTCGGTATGCTCAGGATTAACTGTCATTTTCAGTAAACCGCTCCATGGGTAATTATTCTCCTGCGTGATTTTAATGTTGTTGCTATTTAAATGAACTGTGGCAGATCCGGCAATAAACAGGTTTACAAAAACACTATTTCCCTTTCGGGCATAAATATATCCCGGTAAAGAAGGGAGAAAACGGGCGAGATTGGTAGGGCAGCATGAACACTCAAACCAACCTGATCTGGCAGGTTCCAGGGCGGGGTGGGTAAATCCGCCAGTAACTTGCATCGCATTGCTATAAAAAAACGACTTGCCATCCAGGCCCACTCCGGAAATAAGACCATTATACAGCACTTTTTCAAGCAGGTCGATATACTTTGAATCGCCGTGCAGTAAAAACATACGCTGGTTCCAGAATACTTCACCTATTGCAGCACAGGTTTCATTATAGGCTGTAGCATTAGGAAGTTCATAATCTGCACCAAACCTTTCACCATTTGGCACTGCGCCGATTCCGCCCTGCACGTAAGTTTTCTTGCTCACCATATTATTCCATATCCGGTCAATGGCTTCTACATATGCCTTATCTCCCGTCAAAGCTGCGACATCAGCAATTCCCGAATAAAGATACATTGCCCGTACCGCGTGCCCTTCCGCCTCTGGCTGATTGGTAACCGGTTGATCATCCTGCCAATACATGCCATTTTTCCATTCATCGGTTGAATTCCTGTCATACGCCCGGTGGCCACGCTCATCTATAAAAAACTTTGCGAGGTCGAGATAGTCCTTTTTACCCGTTATACGATATAAACGTACCAGCCCCATCTCTACTATTTCATGACCGGGGGCCACATGTCTTTTGCCCGGGCCAAACGTTTTTACCAGCAAATCGGCATTTCTAAGCGCTATATCTAAAAAAATTCGCTCACCAGTTGCCAAAAAATGTGCGCTCGCGGCTTCAAACATATGCCCTGAATTATATAATTCATGGCTTAATTCATTCTCTTTAACCCAACGCTCAAGACCCGACCATGGGTGAGGATGCAGAGGATCAATGGTTCGTGCAGTATATAGATACCCATCAGGTTCCTGGGCCTTTCCAACTATCGTTATCAGAGAATCTACATAAGCTTGTAATTTGGGGTCAGGATGGACCGCAAGCGAATATGAGGCACCCTCAATAGTCTTATAAATATCGGTATCATCAAAAGGGAACTTCGTACAAAAACTACCAGTGCGGGTAGCAGCCATTTCGAAATTCTTAACACGGCCGGTATTTTCACAACGGGCAAACGAGGTTGGGATTGTTACTGTACGGTTCGCTTCGATTCGCGGCAACCAAAATTTGTCATTCAGGCTTACCTTTGTAAATGGTATAGGTTGTATCGGATAATCTTTAACCTGAGCATGGGTCATACCGCCAAATAATAAACAAGCGATTATTAATTTCTTCATTGCAACTTATCGGTTTAATATTTTTTTTAACATTTTTTAGTTTACCCAACCCATCTAACTCTCCCATAACAAATACCAATTATGATATTGTGCGCGGGCATAATTAAGTGTTAAAAGCACAATAAAATTGGCATTTAATTCATATCGTTATAAACGAATTGTTAAAACTCATTTATAACGATAGGCAGTAGTTTTTAAAATTAGATTGCTAGGTTATAATTACTCACTAAGGTAAAATACTTTTTTTAAAAAGGAAGAATAAATAACTGTTAAATAAACACTAATTTGATTAAAAACTAAATAAAGTCGCCGCTTAGCAATTCAACTATTAAGTTCCCGCCACCTATTAAATCATAAACGATTAATAATCGATTCATTTTTAACCAGGTTAAAGGCCTGATTATTTATAAACCGTGTTGACTTGGGCTGAACACTTTTCCGGATTTTAAGACGATCAAATCCAACTTTAGGCCTTTTGAAAGTGTATTTTCTGGCATTGATCAGCAATACGCTGCACAGGATTATCAGCAAACCAATCAATTGCAATATTGATATACTTTCATTGGCAAACAAGACACCTAATATTACTGCAACAACAGGATTTACATATGAATGTGAGCTCACCTGCACCGCAGAACGTACTTTCAGCAACCAAATGTATGCACTGAATGCCCCAATTGAACCAAACAGGATCAGATAAACCAGCGCCATCCATGCACTTCCAGGCACGCTGCTTATTTGAAAGTGTATTAATTCTCCGTGAACTTGGGCCGCAATAACAAATGCCAATCCGGCGATGATCATTTGCCAGGCCGAGCTTACCCTCGCGGGGGTATTAGCGGCATTCTTTTTGGACAAGAGCGCTCCCAACGACCAGGCGATAGGATCAAGCATCACCATTGCAAGAGCGATCACCTGTGTTAATGTGAAAGTCCCCGCGAACGATTTAACAATAGCTTCGGCAAAAAGAAGTACTACACCGGAAAACCCAATAATAAGGCCTGCAAGTGTAGACCTGTTACCGAGATTTACTTCCCAGTTGCCCTTATCTAATGCTACAAACCAGATTGGATTCGCCGATACCATAATAGCCACGATGGCACTTGGCAATGATTGTTCTGCCCAAATAATCCCACCGGTAGCAGTAAAAAGCATAAGCAAACCACTTACGGCTGATGATATAATGTCTTTTTTATTCCAAATGCGATCATTTTTCAAACGGCACCAGGCTAGTAGCAGCAACCCTGCCGTCAAAAAGCGAAAAGCTCCGAGTAGCATTGGCGGAAATCCATGCACCGCCATTTGGATAAAAAAATAGGTTGAGCCCCAAACGATATAAATAATGGCAAAAGCTACAATAACCAATGCTACTGATGGTTTATTTATTATTTTAGTTTCCATGGCAATGTGTTTTAATGATTTACCGGGTAAATTTATCCAGTCATTGGACCATGTATATAGTCCAAAAATCAAATTAAGTAGTCCAGGTATTACTTGGTTTTTAAATGGATTGAATTGGGTTTGGCTGGATCATTTATAAAAAATACCAGCAACCTGGCCGGTTCCGATTTGCTGTTATTGCGGGTCAGCGAATGAAGGCCGTTGGGCTTTTCGTAGAAAGAATCACCGGTTTTATAAATATGCCTTACCCCTTCAAAAACAGATTCGAGTTCTCCTTGAAGCAGATAACCAAATGTAGGGCAAGGATGCCTGTGGGGCGATGAAACGCTGCCGGGAGAGAAAGTGACGATCTCCATTTGCACTTCTTTATTTTTAATGCCCCGCCCATTGAGCAATTGTTTCAGGATAGCAGTGTCCCCGATCTGTTGAGCATGAACATTGAGATCTGAGGTTACGAACAAACTTGCTGCAATAACCCATTTGAATATTGTTTTCATTTATTATCCTCCTTATTTTTTAATCTCAACGCATCAATGCTCCATGGATAGGCCGGCAAGGTTGATAATAAAAAGCTTGCTGCACTTAAGGTAAAAACGGAATATCCAAGAGGCGATTCGATACCGAATGATATAGCCATGGCGAGCGCAAAAAGCAAGCTTAAAATTCCGCTGCCGATTGCTGCTACGCGGGTGAAAAGACCGATGAGTAACAACGCCCCTAAAACAGCCTCACCTATAGAAGCTAAAACGGCCAACGCGGGTACGGCACCGTTAGGCAAAAAAACCATCACTTTTTTTGCATAGTTTAAAAAATGCGCCCAATCACCCCAACCAACGTGTGGCTGTCCGTTCGCACCTAACAAACCTATCCGGTCGGCAACTTCCCATAAGTAGGCTAAGCCGATGGCCACCCTAAGGTAAACTGATGCGAATTTTGCATTTAATTTCATTTTGTAAAATTATTTACAGTAAAATTATAGCTAACTTGGACTACAATTATAGTCCAGTACTAATAAAACAAGTAGTCCAGCATGATTTTATTGGAAAGTCTTCTGACAATCAATAAGGAATCGGCAGTGCCAATTTATCTGCAGATCACCAACGGTATAATCAATAATATACGCCGGGGAATATTGAAACCAGAAAGTGCCTTACCGAGCAGTCGTGTGCTTGCCCTGGCATTGGGTGTACATCGAAAAACTGTTATTGCCGCGTATGATGAACTATATGCGCAAAGTTGGGCTGACGTATATCCACGCAAAGGCATCTTTGTAGCTAAAAACCTTCCCGAGGTAAAGCCAAAACCTTTATCCAAAGAAACAGGGATAAGCAGTTTTGCCACCGAAACCCATTTTGATGTCCCGGACTATGTTCCGTTCCAGACGCTTTTCGCGCCAGAACCACAAAATAACCTCATTTTTAATGATGGCTTCCCGGATACACGGCTTGCTCCTGTGGAGCTGCTGGTTCGCGAATATCGTCGTTTCGGAAACTATCGTTTTACCCCAAAGTACCTGATGTATGGCTCAGAGCAGGGTTCAGAAAATTTGCGAAATGAGTTGGCAAAGTTCCTTTCAGAAACACGAGGCTTGCAGGTGAGCCCACAGGATATTATGATCACTAAGGGCGTGCAAATGGCGCTTTACCTGGCAGCTCAGGTCCTGCTTTCAAAGGGCGACACCGTGATTGCGGCAGACCCTGGCTATCCGGGTGCAAACCAGGTTTTTGAACATTCGGGTGCACAGATGACCCTGGTACCTATAGATGAACACGGTATTGATCTTGATGCCGTGGAAGCCATTTGCAAAAAGAAAAAGGTGAAATTGCTTTATGTGATCCCGCATCATCATCGCCCTACTACCGTAACGCTAAGTTCAGATCGCCGCATGCAATTGCTGGACCTGTCCAGGAAATATCGTTTTGCCATTTTGGAGGATGATTATGATTATGACTTCCATTACAGCAGCAGCCCGCTATTGCCGCTTGCCAGCGCAGATGAATATGGAAGTGTAATTTATGTTGGCTCATTTTGCAAAACCATTGCACCGGGTATCCGTATCGGCTTTGCAGTTGCCCCTCAAAATCTGATCATTCAATTAAAACGCCTCCGGAGGATGATAGACCGGCAGGGCGAGCAACTGCTGGAAGAAGCCATGGCCAACCTGTTGAAAAATGGCGACATCGGGCGACACCTTAAAAAATCGAACAAAATATATCATGAGCGGCGCGACCTGCTCTGCAAGCTACTGTATGAACAATTGAATGAGCATGTATCTTTCAGAATTCCCGATGGCGGTTTTGCTATATGGGTAAAATATCTTAATGGATTGGATACAGCGATCGTATCAAAAAAAGCCGCAGAAATGGGTCTATCCATACCTACCGGGCGCGATTATTGGTATACCAATGATGATAACCGCACTTTCGTCCGCCTGGGTTTCGCTTCACTTAATCAGAAGGAAATGGAAAATGCGGTAGAGATTTTGGGTAAAGCTATAAGAAGAGTGAGTTGAATTCAGAGGGTGATATCAAAGGTAAATTATAGTCGCTATTATCTACCTCCTCAAAACCATTTAGCCTCACATTTGTTTTCGTGACAAGATATTATTTAAGGGATCATGAAAAATTTAATAAAGATAATATGCCTGATGGCTGCCGTTGCTCTAATGGCTACCACTCAGGCAAAAGCCCAGGTAAGCGTGGCTGTGGGCATCCAGGCAACGATAGCGCCGCCTCCATTGCCTGTGTATGTTCAGCCGGCTTGCCCGGTTGATGGCTATATCTGGGAGCCGGGCTACTGGGCCTGGGACCCTGAGGATGAAGATTATTACTGGGTGCCAGGTGTATGGGTAGCTCCACCAAGCTTTGGTTTATTATGGACACCATGTTATTGGGGCTTCGATGCCGGTGTTTACGTTTTCCATGCGGGTTATTGGGGTCCACAAGTTGGCTTTTATGGCGGCATTAACTATGGTTATGGCTATTACGGACGTGGTTTTTGCGGGGGCGGATGGTACGGCAATCATTTCAGATATAACACCGCCGTATGGAATGTAAACCGAACTGTTATACATAACACTTACATAAACCGATCGGTAGTTCGCCAAAACACCATAGTAAATAATCGCGTAGCCTATAATGGCGGCCGTGGTGGCGTGATGGCCAGGCCTACCATGACACAAAGGTCGGCGATGAACCAGCACCATGTACAAGCGACGGGCGCCCAACGCGAGCACCAGATGGCTGCACTTAAAGACCGCGGCCAGTTTGCTAAAGTTAATCACGGCCGTCCTGGACTTGCGGCAATGCGTAAGGTAGATCCGCAGCAATTCAGGCAACGTGCCAATACTGCTTCCAACCGCGCCGGCCAAATGCAGCAAAACGTACGGCAGCAAGGCCGCAACCTACACAATAATGCAGCCAGGCAAGCTGGGGCCGCACACTCACGTCAGCAATATATGAATCCGCGCGGTAGTCAGCGACAGGGCATTCAGCAACCGCGTTACCAGGCTCAGCGCAGTCAGCAAAGGGTGCAACGTTATCAGCAACCAAGAATGCAGCAACATTACCAGGCACAGCGTTATCAGCAACAGAGAATGCAGCCACAACACTTCCAACAACAGCGGCAATTCAGGGCTCAACGAATGGAGGCTCCGCAGCGCTTCCAACAGCCGAGGATGCAGCCACAGCGAATGCAACCCCAACGTATGATGCAACCGCAGCGTGCACCTCAGCCACAGCGGGACCATCACCGGTAGTTAAAAGGACATACATAACAGCAAACAATATTAACCAGCTATGATAAGGAAATTAAAATCGGGGAAGTATCGGATCTACTCAAGGAAAGTTGATCCGGATACGCATAAACGCAAAAATCTGGGCACGTTCGATTCCATGGACGATGCCAAAAAACACGAAAGAGAAATACAGTATTTTAAGCATCATTGATAAATCAGAAGCCTTAAGTCGAAAGTCTTAAGGCTTTTTACTTTTGCACCTGTGGGTTCCTGTTTAGCGGTCGGCATCTATATCCGATTTAACACTTTACTATTCAATGCGTTACAAAACACATCAATAAACAATATACGAGCTTATTCGTTTACTATACATGAAACGGGTAAAAAGAGAAAGGCCGTTGAATGTTGCTAAAATAAAAAGCACCATTCGCGGTTGGGAAATTACCTATATCGCAATTGTCCTTATTATTTCGGCGTTAATCGTGCTCAGGCTCGCGCTGCCTGGCATCGTTAAACATTATGTCAATAAACAATTAAATAAACTACCAGGCTATACGGGGTACGTTGATGACATTGACATCGCGCTTTGGCGCGGTGCCTACGTTATAAAGGGCTTACATCTGAAAAAGAAGACCGATCCGCCAAAATATCCTTTCCTTGAGATCGACCGGTCCGATCTTTCTATTGAATGGAAACCATTATTTCATGGAAGACTGGTAGGAAAGATAACCTGCGACAAGCCTATTCTTAACATCCTGGCTACTGAAAGCCTTCATAAAGAACCTTCCAAAGATACATGGACAGCGACACTTAAGGCCCTGATGCCCATCACTGTGAACCTTTTCACTGTTAACGAGGGCAGGTTTGCATACTACGACTTTAATAAAAAACCTGCTCATAGCTGGCACATTGACAACATGCACCTGGTGGCTACCAACCTGGCCAATGTACAGAAAAAGGGCGAACGGCTGCCTTCTGATGTTAATCTTACCGGAACATCTATTGGAGGTGGCAGATTGAGGGCATATGCGAAAGTGAATGTTTTAAAAGAAATGCCCGACTTTGATGGTGGGATCCAGTTAACGGATATCGACCTGATAAGCCTTAATCCTATGCTTGAGGCGGACGTGAAGTTTGATATCGAACGTGGCAAACTAGATCTGTTTAACAAACTGAGCGTAATGAACGGCGAAATAAGTGGATATATGAAGCCCTTTATAAAGGACTTGAAAGTATTAGACGTAAAAAAAGATGTTAAGAAAGGCGGCCCTATACGCGTTGTAAAGAAAGCTATTGTGGGACTGGTAGCCGGAATATTGAAAAATCACAAAACTAAAAAGATAGCTACTATTGTACAACTCCATGGAAATGTCAACAACCCCAAAACCAGCGCCTGGCAAACTTTCCTTGGCGTCTTAAAAAATGCATTCATACGGGCGCTTCACGAAAGTATCGGCGGGGATAATACGGATGAGGAGCCTTCTAAAAAATAGGTCACCTGGTTTAAGTCAGAAGTCTTGAGTCGAAAATCTTAAGGCTTTTCCATTTTATGCCGACAGCTTGCCGGCAAGCTTAGTCGGAATAGGATTGCAAAAAACAGTAGTTGCATCAAATTGTTATTATTTCAAATATCCTGGTATAACAAAAATACCAACCTGCTATGATCGGCACATTCGATTCTATGGATGATGCAAAAAAACACGAAAGGGAAATACAGTATTTTAAGCACCATTAATAACTAAACTTATGTCAAACAACAAAGTTTCATTGCACAGAATGATCAAAGCATCACCTGAAAAGGTATACCGCGCGTTTACCGAAGCCCCTGCACTTGCAGCATGGTTACCTCCTTATGGTTTTCTTTGCACTGTCCACGAGTTGAACGTCCAGGTGGGCGGAACGTTCAGAATGTCTTTCCAAAATTTCACAACCGGAAAATCAGAGTCATTTGGCGGTGAGTATTTGGAGATAAAACCCAATGAATTGCTGAGATATAAAGACAAATTTGATGACCCAAACCTGCCCGGCGAAATGAGTTATACCGTCTGGCTACAAGCAACATCAGCCGGTACCGATCTGAAAATTTTGCACGAAAACATACCCGCTGCTATACCTGCTGAAATGTGCTACCTCGGTTGGCAGGATTCGCTGGATAAATTGATTAGACTGGTAGAGCCGAATATACCGGATATGTGATGGGTAGGTGTTCACGATGCGTGAACGCTCGTGAACATGCATTAGTTATTGTTATTAAGGTGTTTGCATTTTTATAGATAGTGGCAAATTGGTGTCACCATTTTTTTGTCCCGGAAATATTGCCATTTTCTTCAAAATTTTCAGATCATCTAATGCTCAAAATAAAACTATAAAAATAGTTTGCAAACTATAAAAATAGTTCTACCTTTGGTTAACTATAAAAATAGTTTGCCATGAACATCAAAGAACTCACCAAGGCAGAAGAGCAGATAATGCAGCTATTATGGCAATTAAAAGAAGCTATAGTAAAGGATATTATTGAGCGTATGCCCGAGCCCAAGCCGGCTTATAATACAGTATCAACCGTTGTGCGGGTTTTAGAAGGCAAAGGTTTTATTAACCATAAAGCGTATGGCAATTCGCATGTGTATTTTCCACTAATCAGTGAGGCGCAATACAGGAAATTCATGTTCGACAAGATGATGAGTAGCTACTTCAGTAACTCTTATGAAAGCCTCGTATCTTTTATAGCCAACGAAAAAAAGTTAGACGTCAAACAACTGGATGAATTAACCAAATTAATAGAGGACCTTAAAAGCAAAAAGAAATGAACTGGCTCTATTACCTTGCAGAAGCCAATCTATACCTCGTCGTATTTTACCTGGCCTACTGCATATTTTTAAACCGCGATACCCATTATCAGCTAAACCGCTCTTATTTGATATTTAGTTGCATCGCGTCGTTCATACTACCGGTTTTACAAATTGGCGCGTTAAGACCAGTTAAGCACACTCAACCTATAAGCCAAATTATTTACACGATGCCCCAGACCGCAACTACCGTTGAACAAACGCCGGTACCTGTAGTAAATACCGTCGTGCCGGCAACTATGCATCACTTTGCCTTGCAAGATGGCTTATGGTATGCTTATCTTATCGGGGTGGGTGCTTCATTGCTCCTGCTCTGCGCTAAATTGTTTGCGTTATTCAAGCTTACGCGTAATAAAAGCATTAAAGAAGGCCGGTACCGTGTGATTTATTTGCCCGGGACGGACATCGCTTTTTCGTTTTTCAACTATCTTTTTATTGGAGATGGCGCACAAGAGGCCAATACTATGATCAGGCACGAGCTGGTGCACATCCGGCAAAAACATTCTGTTGATATTATACTTCTGGAGCTGTCAAAGATCATCAACTGGTTTAACCCCTTTGTATACCTGTTGCAAAACAGCTTAAAAACCGTTCATGAATATATTGCCGACGAGCAAACCACAGCTCATGGGATGGATACTTTGACCTACTCTTCCTTTTTACTTAAAAATGCTTATGGCACAACTGGCTCTTCTATCACTCACTCATTTTTCAATTATAACCTGCTAAAAAAGAGAATCATCATGTTAAATCAACAGCGCTCGGGTAATTTGGCAAGGCTGAAGTACCTGGTCACAATTCCTATTTGCGCGGCGTTACTATGCGCGTCAACCCTGGTATTCAGCAAAACTTATGCGGTGGTCGACCTTGACCCGGTCAACGTCAGATCGGCAGCCAGGTACGCCACGGTTAATACCAATAACCCCATAAAACGCAAACGTTTAAAGATCACCCAGAACGGGACAACAACGGTAACCGACCAGATCTCTGTTATTCAGAAAAACAAAGAGGTAATCTATACAGCCGGTACCATCACCAAAACCGACAGATCTGAATTACTCAAAAATCACCATATCAAAGTAGAAGTGGTTAAAGACAGCACGCTGTTTCACACCAAAGACGGGAAGCTGATGCTGCCGGTGGTAAACGTTGACGGCTATTACCTAATGGATCATTTTCTGCATAAGAACATCCTTTACAGCACCGCAAAAGGCGAAAAAGGCGGACTGGTAGAGGTAGGCTTCTCACTTGATAACAACCGCCACATTACCAATGCCAAAATTGTAAAAAGTGGCGGTTCAAAACTGGACGCCCTGGCGCTGAACGGGTTTAATGCCTATAAAGGGATTGTCAATGACGATCCCGGTAAAAGCTTAAAAATAGGTGTGTATTTCTTCACTGATGATTATTCGATATTTAAGACCGACTCGCTAGGAAAAGATCCCGAATTTGCAGGAGAGCTGATCATAACCAATTATAAATATCCGATGAATACGACCAGCAAAGGATATGAGTACGATGAGAGCGGGGTTGGCTTCCCGGGTGACGACAGCAATATGTCAAATGCGAAGGTTGTGATCTACGACAAAGATGGCGAAGGCACCTGGTATTTCGAAAACAAAATGACCGCGGCGGATCTGCAATCATTAAAAGATAAATACGGTTATACTTTCCCATCTGCATCTTCTATGGCGATACAATTCATCAAGCCTAAGAATGTTGCCAATAGCCGTTTAGCTTATATTTTTGATGTTAACTCTTTCCTTGATGCACCGTATTCCAATCATTTTTATCACCATATACTTAATAACATTGAATACCCTCAACAAGCAAAAAAATCACTTATGGGTGGTGTTGTGGTCTTAAACTTTAACCTGAATAATAACGGCATGATAAGCGATGTTAGCGTTGTAAAAAGTGCTGGTAACGGATTTGATGAAGCAGCGGTAAGCGCCCTGCAATCATATAAATTCGCTATTAAAGACAATGCCGGCAAGCACTGCATCGCCTTGTTATTTTGCGTTGCCGAAAAAAAATACCGCCCCGTAGTTGGAAGCGATATCAAAAAAGGCGGTTATGTGGGCGAGCTGGCTATTTCCGATATTAAATCGCCATTTGGCAACTCAACTGTTAAGTTCCCGCCACCTGCAGCCACAGGCGGCCAAAAAAATTGACGTACCTAAATATTATTACACTTGAGGCTACAAAAAATGCGTTCCGTATCTCACCCCGGAACGCACCACTAACGTGTTTCAACTAAACCTCAGTTCCCATGTTCTATGGACCTAAGTTCTTTTGGACTAGCCATTATTCATTAGTCATTGGTCATCAGTCATTAGTTTAACCGCTTTGCACAAATGACTAATGACTAGTGACCAATGACAATTTATTCGTTTCTCAAACTCTTCACCGGGTTCGCCACCGCTGCTTTTACTGCCTGGAAACTGATAGTGGCGAGTGCAATAAATATTGAAGCAAGTCCGCCTATGGCGAATAGCCACCAGCTGATATTGATGCGGTAAACATAATCCTGCAACCATTGGTGCATGTAATACCATGCTATGGGAGTAGCAATGGCAAAGGCAACTGCAATGAGTATGATAAATTCCTTCGAAAAAAGGTAAACGATATTGCCTGCGCTGGCACCCAGCACTTTACGGATACCGACTTCTTTTACCCGCTGCACTGCCATGAATGAGGCTAAACCATACAAACCCAGGCAGCTGAGGAATATGGCGATGGCGGCAAAAATTTTATATAGCTGCGATAACTGGTTTTCCTGCTTGTAAAAACCTGCTATTTTTTCATCAAGAAACTTGTATTGATAAACGAAATCAGGATAGGCTTGGTCGAATATTTTTTTAATAGACTGCAGCGTAGCAGACATACTTGTAGTTCCCAGTTTTATTGCGAGCTGGTTGTACATCGCTGCGTCTGTGGTAATAACCAATGGTGCAACCTTATTGCGAAAAGACCGGTCGTTAAAATCTTTCAATACACCAACAACCGGGCATTTTATCAGGCCGTTCCATATGCTTATTTCTTTGCCTATTATATCTTCGGATCTTTTTAACCCTAAACTTTTCACAAGCGATTCGTTCACTAAAAACTCTCTTGTCATTTGAGATGGCTGCAAATTTCTTCCGGCTATCAGTGGTAATTTATAAGTGGGTACGTATCCTTCATCGGCGAATTTGGTAATAACCTTAAAATCCGATTCTTTTACTGCATGGTCAAATTTTACTGTACTCCAGGTATCGTTACCGTTTTCAACCGGGGTATTGTCGCTTAAACTTACGGTTTGCACACCATTTAGCGACAACAACTGTCTCTTTACATAATCCAGTTTGCTACTAAGCGTAGTATCGATACGGAAAGGAACATTTATAACGGCATCTTTATCAAAGCCCAGGGGTTGATCCATAAAATAATTCATTTGTTTTACAATGATCAGCGTCCCAATGATGAGCACCTGCGCGACTATGAACTGAAACACTACCAATCCTCTCCGTAACGAAATTCCGTTTGCATTTGATGCGAGCTTGCTCTTTAAAGCATTAACCGGATTGAAACGCGATAAAACAATTGAAGGATAAAAACCTGCAAGTGCTGTTACAACAATTGTTACTGTTAAAAGAAATAAAATAATTGCCGGATTGCTGAATATGTTGAATGAAAGCGAAAGTTCTAAAAGGTTACCAACGGAAGGCAACGCAACCATCGTAATAGCCGCTGCAAGTAATACAGCGATGATAACTATCAAAAATGTTTCAACGAGGAATTGTGTCTGCAATTGAGATTTATTGCTCCCTAAAACCTTTCGTACACCAACCTCCTTTGCTCGGTTAACGGCTTGCGCAGTGGAGAGGTTGATAAAGTTTACGCAGGCAATTAACAGGATGAACGCCGCGATAACCCACAATACATTGAGCAGTTGATGACTGATGGTTTTGTTGCTGTAGTTACCCACTTGTGCATCATAATGCACTGCGCTTAATGGTTGTGCAATATGACTATCGTTATTTCCGGCAGACTCCACCTTTCGTGAATATGCTCGTAATTGCTGATTAAAACTATCGATGGAAGTATTCGGTGGCAGCAGAATGTAGCAACCATAATTAGATACCGTTGTATTCCAATCGGTCGAACTTGCTAAATAGCTTCCGGTAAAACCTGTTCCATAAGACACGACGACTTTTAGCTGAAAGTCTGAATTTGCCGGTATAGTCGCCAAAATGCCTGATACTGTCACTACATCTGTGCCGTGCTCGAACATGAAGCCGCCTACCTGCAGTTTAATGGTTTTGCCCATCGCCAATTTCCAGTCACCAAAATATTTTTCGGCGGTCTCTTTGGTAAGCAATACATTGTTCGGGTCCTTTAATGACTCATATGTACCTGCGATAAGCGGGAAATCGAATATTTTAAAGAATGAGGGCTCCGTAAAAAATAGCCCGCGCGCCTCTTTAAATTTTTTTTCTGTATTTCCATTATGGTCAACTATCAGCAACTGATCATTCTGGCTGGCGAAAATCGGTGCTACCTGTTCAATTTGCGGAAAAGAAGTTTTCAATCCAGCGGGCCACGGAAAAGGAAGGTCTTTTCCATAAGAAATTTCTGCTGATTCCGCGTGATGGTATTCGGTTAATACACGATAAATGCGATCTTTCTTTGAATGAAAATTATCGAAGCTTGTTTGATATTGGATAATAATAAAGATCACCATACAAACGGCAATACCCACAGCCAGGCCGGTAATATTAATAGCGGCGTAACTTTTGTTACGCATCAGGTTGCGCCGCGCTATTTTGAAATAATTTTTAAACATATAATTGCGATTTAATTTCTCACGAAACCACTTGGGGGTGGTTTCTGGAGACGAAATTACCTTGGCAATCTGTTGCTGACTTCCCAAATTATAAGATGGGTACTCTTTTTTCAGCTCGTTTTTATATTCTACGGGACTTTTCCCGGTCGTCTGCTTAAAAATGCGGTTAAAGCTGCTTTGAGAATTGAACCCTGATTCAAATGCAATGCCGAGGAGCGTCAGATGATCAAAAGCCGGGTCCTGCATTTTCCGGGTGGCGTCCTGGACGCGGTATTCATTAATAAAATCATTGAAGCTTTTTTTGAGCACCGTGTTGATGATCCGCGATAATTCATGTGTAGTCAGGCTAAGCTTTTCGGCAAGTGAATTTAAGGTTAATTCCGGATCCTGGTAGTAGCGGTTTTCTTTAACCACTTTCTTCAGCCAGGAACCTTTTTGCCTCAGCTCAGCGGGTAGCATTGGTTTTAAAATTGGTACTGTTGCATCTTGTTGCAAACCAATTTCCGGTCTTAGAAAAGCGCTCGTCGCTATCCAGACAATCATCAATACCAAAGGGAAATATAAGGGGTAGTAAGCCTGTGTGCCTAACTGGTAATTGAAAAAAAAATAGTCTATGGCCACAAAGGGTGTCCATAACAACCATAACATCCCGAAAGCTATGATTAAGCGATGGAGCCATCGTAATTCGTGCCGGTAGCGGTCGCCCCCGTCAAATTTTTGCTGTTGATAAAAGCCTTCGACGAGCGTATGACATTTGTATAAGTAGATGGTGACCGACACGAATGCCAATAGTTGTAAACCAGGATTCAATCGTTGAAATATCGGCGTATCGTACGTTGCTATGCCTGTATTTATACTTTCCGCGGTTTCCAAAACGTAAGCGCCTAATTCCAGTAATAAAGGACTGAAATGTAACATATCCCTGCGCTGAAATTTATGGTCCGGCTGTGTGATTTTAAACACGTAAAAGTAAATGAGCGGACCGAGCGCCAGCGAGAATTGCATCGGTAACCGGCTCCAAAAAGGTGCATAGTCTACCAACCGAATATCAATAGCTACTATCCGGGCTATCCACAAAGCAGCAACGGCCAATGCTATTGCCAAAAAACGGTTTGCAGCCCGGTTTGCCTTTTTAGTGAACCACAAAAGCAAAATAAAAGTGAAGCCGATAAAAAGCATCCCGAAGAATGCGGCGTCATAAAGGGTTATATGGAATGTGTACTGTTTCAAATGAATTAATTGGCTCAATCGCCGTTCCAAATTAATAACATATTGATATATAAAAAATTGTATAGAAGTGAATATGAACATTTGTAACAAAACCGGACGCCTTAACGTCCGATTTTGAAATAGGATGTTGTATATGCCGAAAAGCGTCAAACTGAAACAAAAAAAGCTTTAGCTTTTGCATCTTTACAGCAAAACTTTATTTCAATTTAATCATCGTTATAATGAGCACATCAACACCTTCCAATTTAACTGCCATAAATGAGGTAAATAATGCCGTAGTACAATTACGCAAAGCTATGATCAGTGCCGACGGTGCCGGACTTGATCAATTGGCATCCAGCGAACTGACCTACGGGCATTCAGGAGGACAGATACAAAATAAGCAGGAATTTATTTCGTCGTTTACAAGCGGGGAATCGGTTTTTATCGATATTGAAATTTCCAATCAAACCGTTAGTATTATCGGCAATGTGGCAATCGTTCGCCATACGCTTTCGGCAGCAACCAATGACAAAGGGAAAGGACCGGGAAGCGTTAAAATAAGTATCCTGTTGGTTTGGATCAAAAACGACGAACAGGCATGGCAACTCGTGGCCAGGCAGGCGGTTAAAGTTTGAACATTTTTGGATCAACTACAAATTAAACAACACCTTTAACAATACAATACGCCCAGGCAGCGCGTAAGAGTTGGCTGTTAGCGTATTAGCCGACAGATATAGTGCATTATAAGTCTTCACATTGAGAAAATTTACAGCGCTAAGTTCAAAATCTGTTTTCCATTTTTTGATTTTGAATTTTGCGGAAGCATCCGCGAAAAAATATTTCAGATCGGGATTCCGCTGCTGGCGCGTGAAATAATGCACGCCTGCGAACTTGAATTGCAGTTCGTCTGTTGGATTGTAGTATAACGAAGCCTGCTGCTGCAATTGATTGATGTGAAAAGCCGAAGCCTCAACTGCGGAATGACTTTCGGTTTGGATGCCCGAAGCCTTGTAGCTAAAATTCACCTTATTGCTCACCTTGGTATCAGCACCAAACGTAAGCGTCTCTGTGACCGTATTGAATGGCAGCAACGTATTGTTTTGTATCTGCACCGAGCGACTGCTTTGCCATTGGCTACCCCAACTAAACGTAGTGCGTAACGCAAATGAGTATTTACTGACCGCACTATTTAGCGCCCAGGAATTGATGCTGTTGGGATAAGGCAACATCACACGCTGCTGGATATTGTTGGTAATGACACTCGATGCAATATTATTGGCACTGGTGTGACTATAAAGTGCATTTACACTGAAAAAAAACAAGGTAAGCGCTTTGCGATAGTTGAATCCTGCTCCCGCCTGCTGACTTTGCTGCAAGGTTAGATCGGGACTATTGGCATAAAGCGTACGATAATCTTTTAGTATATCCCCCTGGTAAATATCTTCTATTGTACCAACCTGGTTCCGGTAGCTGTACATAAGGTTCAGGTAGTTTTCCAGGCCGACTTGGTATTTCATCCTGAATTGCGGATTAAAATACAGGCGCGTCAAACTCTTGTTCAGCGCGTAAGTGGTGTCAGAATAATTGATCTGCTGCAAAATGAGTGGCAGCGTGAGGTTGGCTTTCAGCTTATCGCCAGGTATATCATAGGCCAGTTCAGTATAAACCTTCTTCTTCATCCAGTTGAGGTGATTAACTGCACTATCTGATTCCAGGTTGAAACTGTTATTATTCTGAACAACGCCCAGGTTTGATGTCAGCTTTTGTGACTGCACACTAAAACCCGCCCTGAAACTTTGCGTAACAACGTTTCCAGGTATCTTGAACGAAAAGTAGTTATTGGTATACCATGTGGGCACATTCACATTCTGAACCAGTTGCGAATAAGGCACTCCGTGATTAAACAGCGAATCGTTGTAGTTTGGTTGTATAACACGGTTCTCTGGCTCCATTGTGTGGCTGAAATAAGAATATGCCTGAACGACATTATTGGACTTGAATGATTTGATCAGGTCAAACTCGTTAGAAAAACTCAACGCGTTATCTCTGAAATTCTGCCCGACCATGCCTCCGTTGGTGTTCAACGCCGAATTCCAGGCTGAGCGGTTACCATCCATCAAAAGTGCATCATTCAGGTAATACTTGTCCTGGTTCACATTCAATGTAAATTCAGCATGAAATATATCTGGCTTATATTGTTTATGCTGTGTTTCTGAATAATGTACCGTATCGCCCGGCAGAAAAATAGTAGTCTGCTGGCTATAATCCTGCTTTTGGGTATCATGCAGATAATAGGCATTCACCCTCAAATGAACCCCATTCTTCAGGTTTATCAAATTGTTCAGGTTTAAAATGCCTGCCTGGTTAAACAGGTACCGGCTCTCAGCCAGAGCTGGTGCATTAACGGAACCGAGAGAAAGCACAGTTGCGGGTACATTATTATCGATACGCTGCATGTAGTCGTTAAAGTTGTGCGATAACAGGTCCTGGGTCAGGTCATAACCGATATTGTTGCCATTCAAGTAGTTGATCGCTTTGTATTTATCCTTAAACATCATCGCGTTCAGCTCCGCATCATAATTCCCCGGCAAACCAGCTCCAATGCTCTCCTGCCCAACCATCTGCAGCTTTGCGCCTTTTTTTATTTGCAGGTTCAGGGCTACGTCGTCACTCATCACTTTATTCTGCAGCGCTTTAATCGGCTGATCATTCTGAATCACCTGCACATTGCTAACTACACCCTGCGGAATGGTATTGGTGGCAATGTTGTATTTATCATCGAGCAGGTTATCACCGCCGATATACACCGTGCTGATCGGCTTATTGTTATAGCTAATCGTACCATCGGCGGCTACCGTTATTCCGGGAAGTTTTTTGATCACCTCGCCTATCGTCCTATCCTGCGGATTGGCGAACTCGGATACTTTATAGCTCAGCGTATCACCATTCACACGTAGTACCGGCCGGCTGCTTTTGATCACCACCGCCTGCAACTGGTTGACAGAAGTTTGCAGCACAAAATCAACAGGCGCTGTGCTATTAATACTTTTCATCTGATTTTTATAACCCATACTCCGCACCTCCACTGCAAGGCTATCTATCTTTTGCCCCTGGGGAAGCGTAAGGGTATAAGTTCCGTTATCGGCTGTCGTAGTGTAAGCCACAATAGCATTGCTTGCTCTGTTTTTCAGGTTGACGGTGGCAAATGGCACGGCTTTACCCGTACTGTCTTTAACCATCCCGTGAATGTTTCCCTGGGCAAAACAGAACACAGAAAGTGCCATGCCGCATAGCAGCAGTATGAAAGATCGCATAAAACGCATGTTATTTGTCCGGTAGCTCGATAGGGTTATTCATTATTGGTGGCGCCCCAACTTTCATATCGATATCTGGCTTGGGACCGCCATTATTTTGCGCAGTTGCCTTCATCGTTTGCACAAGTACGTTTGGATCCTTATACATGGCATTCTGCAGCTTGGTCAGTTCTTTATCGGTAGTTTTAATGCCGTTGACCGGTACCTGGATGATATTAGGATCGCCGCCATCCGCATCATCGTCCAATGGTACCACTATTCTGCCATGCCGGTCTTTGATAGGCTTAGACGCTCCAGGCACCGCTTTTTCCACCCTCTCGAATTTGAAAACGACCTCCTTTTTCACATCATATGCCTCGACAATGACTCCCGGCAATCCGTTCAGTTTCCACGGACCTACATGTACCGGCAAATCAGCGCAAAACCATGCGGTGTAGTCGCGTCCTTTGAAATGACAAGTCGCTTTCTGGCAATGCAATTCGGCAAAATTTGCCTTTTCGCTGCTGATGTGCCAGTTGATAACGGGCAATACATCACTGATAATGTATGAACTCATCTTCATTTCTTTACGCACCAGCTTCCTGTAACTGATAAACTGGTAATATTCAGTGCCCGAAGCGGTGATCTTATGATCTAACCTGATGTTGCCGTCGGCAGAATTATTGATTGCTTCCTGCATCTGTCTTCTGTATAGCTCGTTTTGCAGCTGGCGGTCATAGCTTCTGAAACTGCTTGACGCTTTTCCAACAAATAGCACCATATTTTCAGTGTAGGGATGGGCCCTGTTGTTAGTATCCTGCACATAGCTGAATTTATAATGCACTAAGATCTGGGCGGTATCTGGCTTCTGCGCGAAAGCCACAAGAACCGGCGAGGCCAACGCTATAGTTATCATCAATTGCTTTTTCATGATGGTGATCATTTGTAATGGTTCATTTTTTTATCCGGCAACTCGATAGGATTGTTAACTACCGGCTGCGGACCCATTTTGATGTTTATCCGTACCGGGTCGGAACCAGCCGGTCGGTTGGCATTATGCATGGCCACCTGCGACTGCACAAAGGCATCAGGATCTTTGTGCATAGCCGCGTCCAATTTGGTAAATTCTTTATCAGTAGTTTTAATAGCGTTTTTTGGTAGCTGTATAATATTGGGATCGCCGCCGTCGCCGCCGCCTATCATTACCACCCTTGGCCCGGGACCGTCAGTCTTTGGGCCGTCAAGATGATCGCCCGGCGTGATCACCACCTTTTCTACGCCATCAAACATAAACTGCACATCCTTTTTGGCATCATACGCTTCCACGATAACTCCAGGTAAACCATTCAATTTCCACGGCCCCACGTGCAAAGGCATATCGGGGCAAAACCAGGCTGTATAATCTCTTCCTTTAAAATGGCCTGTCGCCTTTTGGCAATGTAAGCCACCGTACGTTGCGGTATCGCTGTTTATTTTCCAATCGATAGCAGGCATTGCGTCGTCAATAAGATAGGTCTCCATAACCAGCGGCTCTTTTCTTGCCAGCTTTTTTCCATTGGGAAACTCGTAATACTCAGCGCCTGATCCTCTCCGGTTCCTGTTAAGTTGAACGCGTCCATCGGGCGAATTAGCCAATGCGATCTGCATTTGTTTTTTAAATTCAGCCTGTTCAAGCACATTATCATAGCTTCTATAAGCGCTTGAGTTCTTACCTACGTACAGCGCCATGTTTTCAGTATAGGGATGATCCCGGTTAGTGGTATCACGCACATGCGTAAATTTGTAATGTACCAGCACTTGTGCGGTGTCGGATCTTTGCGCGGAAGCACTTACCGCGATAGTTATTAGGATAGTGCTTATTATTAGTTGGGCTTTCATAATTGTGATTATTTGAATTTGACGATTTTGTTCATTTTTTCTCCGGCAGTTCTATAGGGTTATTGACCACCGGGCCCATAAGAGGCGGCCCGCCTTTGATGTGATCCACTTTAGGGCCGTTGCCTGCGTTAATAGCTTCTACAACGCCGTTAGGGTCCTTTATCATGGCCACCCTGGTTTTATCAAATTCGTTTTGTGTGGTTTTTATCGTGCCCGGTGGAGGTCCTATCATATTCATATCATCGTTCAAACCCCGCAATATTGGGGGTAGATCTTTTTCAGCAACGGCAGGCTGACCCCCTGCTGGCGTCGGAGTCACTTTCTCCACCCCGTCAAACTTAAATACCACTTCGTTTTTTGAGTCGCGTGCATCTACGATCACACCAGGTAACCCGTTTAATTTCCATGGACCGATACGTATGGGCAGATCGGGGCAAAACCACGCAGCGTAATCCCTGCCTTTAAAATGACAGGTGGCTTTCTGGCAATGCAAACCACCAAACGTTGCTGTGTCGCTGCTTGTTTTCCAATCAATGGCCGGCATGACATCCTCTATAAAATAGTTGTTCGTCAGAAGCTGCTCTTTTCGCGCCAGCTTCTTATCGTTTGGGTACTGATAATATTCTAAAGGTGTACCTACGCCCCTTCTATTTATCCTGACATTTCCGTCCGGGCTGGCCGCTGCGGCTTCGGCCCATGCTTTCTTAAACTGCGCGTTATATACTATCGCATCATAACTCCTGTATGCGCCCGCGCGTTGGCCGACATATAACACCATATTTTCTGTGTAGGGGTGCTCCCGGTTTGTGGTGTCCCTTACCCAGGTAAACTTGTAGTGTACCAGCATCCGCGCCGTATCCGATTTTTGGGCGAAAGCTACCTGGATGGTTGTTGCCAGCAACGCGCATATGGTTATCAATCTTTTCATGATAGTTGATTTTTAAGCAATAGTATTTCAAGCATCACATTCCCTAAAAACTTTGGTATGAACTGCAATTTTGAGCAGGTGAAACAGGGATATTTGTTATTTGGGATTTCAAAAAATGCGAGTTTATACCAGTATTGGCTGGGTTAGTCACATTAATTTTTGATGACATTACCGTTATTTTACCTTTGTTTATATGCTTAGGATCAAGAAGAAAGACTGGATAGAGATCGTGCTTCACATCGCGTTCTGGATTGGAGTTTTCTATACTCTTCTGTCATTTACACAGCCGCATATCAAAATGCGTATCAACGATAACGGCACTATACTTGAAGAGGACATAAGGCACCCTATGTCGTCGCATTTGTTCCTTACACTTGGTTTCATGATCATATTGTTTTATGGTAATATCTTTTGGCTGTTTACAAAGGCGCTTAGCTATAAGAATATATTGGTCAGGGTGGCGTTGCCCATCGCATGGTTTGGTCTTATCTTCGCGGCAAATAACTACGCGGACACCTTATTACCGGCACAGAAAAATACTGATGCTATGCTAATGCCACCGCCGCCAAATAAGCAGGACATCCTCATAGATAGCAGAGTTGAACGCGGCACCAATAAAGTTGACCGGGTGGTCACTCATCCGCCTGTCCCCGACTTTTTCGTTAAAAAAGAAGTTGCGCGTCAGCAATCCAAGGCTTTCATATTTCAAGAAGATGGGTTTTCAAATACGTTATTGTTCATTTTCATTATCGTGTTTGGACTTTCTATAGCCTACTTCTTTTTAAAGGAATGGGCAAGGGCAGAAAAGATGCGTTCGGAATTGGCAGCGGTGCAACTGGATACCGAGGTCAAATTCCTCAAATCGCAAGTAAACCCGCATTTCCTGTTCAATACGCTGAACAACCTGTTCTCGATGGCGCAGAAGAAGGGTAACGATGACCTGGCCGATGGTATTTCCAAGCTTTCAGGCATGATGCGTTATATGATATATGAGAGTAACGAGGAAAAAGTACCATTGAAAAAAGAGATAGAGTACCTGCAGGATTGTATCCTGCTCAATAAGCTGCGTTATGCGGATAAGGAAGCGATAGTTAAATTCGATTATCCATCCGAAACAGAAGATACTATTGTGGCTCCAATGCTCTTTATCCCTTTTGTAGAAAACGCGTTCAAGCATGGCGTAACTATCGGTCAAAGCTCGCATATCGACATTTCGCTATTGGTAAATAAAAATGAACTAACTTTCACCTGTTCAAATACTGACCATAGTCACGTGCAGAAAATGAATGGTGACAGCAGCGGCGTTGGCTTGGAAAATGTAAAACGACGACTGGCACTGTTGTATCCCGACAAACATCAGCTGCAAATAACCAAGGCCGATAATCAATACCAGGTAGAACTCAAAATAAATCTGCAATGATCAGTTGTATCGCAATAGATGATGAGCCAATGGCACTTGAAGTGATCGAGCGTTATTGCCAAAAGAGCGGACTCACCGATCTGAAAGCCACATTCCGTGAGCCGGTAAAAGCCATTGAATACCTGAACCGCGCAAAGATCGATCTGGTGTTCCTGGATATCAACATGCCTGATATTAACGGGATACAATTGCTGCGCACCTTGTCCACCAAACCAATGGTGATATTTACCACCGCCTATAGCAACCACGCGGTTGAAAGCTACGACCTGAATGCCATTGATTACCTGCTGAAGCCCATCACTTTTGAACGTTTCCTGGCGGCAGTAAACAAGGTGCTAAATTTGAAAACTTTGAAAAACGGCACACCGGCAAAAGATGACGACGATGCATCAATATTTGTAAAAAGCGGACCGCAGACCTACCAGATAAAGTTAAACGATATTTTGTACCTGGAAAAAGACGGCAATTATATTACGATATTTTTGAAGGATAAAAACATACTGGTACGCGAGAATATGGGCGATATTTTCGAACTGGTGCCTGCGGCCGATTTTATTAGGGTGCACAAATCATATGTGGTAGCCATCAGGCACATTACCATGATCGAGGTACACCAACTTATCCTCGGACAGGCAAAAATACCTATCGGTAGCACCTATCGCGAAAATCTAAAAAGCAGGCTAGGAATTAAATAGAGCCCGCAATCGGAATTGGAAAGTGAACGATCTATTGATAGCCCATCGCCTGCAATTGAAAAAGTTCAGCATATCGGCCGCCTTTTGCCAGTAGTTCTTCATGGGAACCTATCTCAACGATTCCACCTCGGTCAAGTACAACAATCCTGTCGGCCATTCGCACCGTCGAGAAGCGATGAGATATGAGGACGGCCATCTTGCCGCGGGTTAGCTCGGTAAAACGTTCAAATACCTGGTACTCTGCCCGCGCGTCTAAGGCCGATGTCGGCTCATCGAGGATCAGTAATTGTGCATCACGCATATATGCCCTCGCTATTGCTACCTTTTGCCACTCACCACCTGATAGTTCAACACCATCAGAAAATCGCTTACCCAGCATTTGGTTATAGCCACCCGGAAGCCGTTGGGCCAACTCATCAGCAAGGCTTTGTCGTGCGGAGGCCCTGATCAGTTCTTCATTTGCCTTTTCATCTATATTACCGGCAGCAATATTTTGTGAAAAAGTCATTTGATAGCGAAGAAAATCCTGGAAAATAATACCAATATGCTGGCGCAATTCCGTAAGGTCATATTCTTTCAGATCGTATCCATCCAGCAGAATACGACCTTCTGTCGGATCATATAACCTGGCCAGGAGTTTTACCAGCGTACTTTTGCCAGCTCCGTTCTCACCTACCAGGGCCAGTTTTTCAGCTGGACGCAGGGTAAAATTCAGGTTCCGATTCGCCCAGCGGTCACTATTCAGATATTGGAAACCGACATTCTCGAACGTAAAACCATGTTGAATGGGATTCGGGAAGGGCCGCGGCCGCTGCGTATTATGGATCTTAGGATGAATCTCGAAGAACTCAAAGAAATCACTCAAAAAGATAGCCCCTTGAGATACTGCTGTAAACCGGCTGAGAATACCCTCAAGCAGTGTACGTAACTGACGAAACGATCCTGCTAAGAAAGTCAACTCGCCAATAGTAAGGGCTCCCCTTATCGTGCTTGAGATAATAAAAACATACGCCCCATAATAACCTAAACTACCCAACAGCGCAAAGAACGTTCCCCAAACGGAACGCTTAATTGCAATCTTACGGTTGTCCGTATAAAACTTGTTCGACAGGAGCCGGAATCTGTCAATGATAAAGCCCGAAAGGCTAAACATCTTGATCTCTTTGGCAGTCTCGTCGCTCGCACCGATATAGCGCAGATAATCCAGTTCGCGTCGCTGTGGTGTTTGGCTGCGGGTTAAGGCGTAAGTCTGATCGTTAAAATAAGATTCACCTATAAACGCCGGAAGAATGGCTATTACCAAAAGCACAATAAGCCATGGATTGAATGCCATTAAACCAGCTGCAAGAAAACCCATTGTGATCAAATCCTGCATCTGTCCCATTACCTGCGACAATAGGACAGTGCGCCCCAGTGTTTGTTGTCTTGCCCTTTCCAACTTGTCATAAAACACGGCATCCTCAAACTGGTCAAGATCGAGTGCTGCGGCGTGTTCCATAATCTTTACCGAGGTATGATTAGAGAAAAGATCGCCCAGTAAACTGTCTATCAGCGTTATTGCCCTTCCTAATCCGTCGGACAATATGGCAAGGGCAAACTCGACGGCTACCAGTTTCCACAAAAAGTCTTTTGAAAATGCGCCGTCGCCCCTGCTCAGATGAACTACCTGGTCAATGATAAGTTTGCCGATATAAAGCAGCAGAAAGGGCAGCGAGGCTTTCAGGAAACGTAAAATAACATTGATCAGCATTAGCCTGGGGCTCGATTGCCATACGAGCTTAAAAAACGCCGGCAAATTGCGCAGCGCCCTGAGCCGGTCCTTGATCGTGAGTGTAGAATTGGGGGACGATTGTTTTGCCATTTCTGTTATTATGACTAATGTAGCACGATCTTAATTAATTATCGGGATGAAAAGATGTTTCGCTATATAAGAATGTCAAAGAAATGACACTATGCCGGGTTAAATGTTCCGCTTAACCGCAAACATTGCTAGTGTTCACAGTCGTTCTATAAAGAGTGTACATACAGGCACGGACTGAATGTAAATGCTACTCGTAACGTTTTACTCCAATCTACCAGCACACACCCATAACAGCCAAATAGAATAAGTGCATACAAAACAGGGTCCCCTTTGGGACCCTGTTGAAATGAAATTTAATAAAACTATTTGGAAAGCAACACAGAACCCGCTGAAACGGGAATCTGCCAGGACGGAATCGTCCACTTAGTTGTTTAAATTAGAATGTATGCGGAAAATATTCGTTGTCAACGGTACCGTCATCATACATATTTAAGATCGCATAACCAGGCGGGGTTTCGAGGTAATATCCCAGTCCGGCCGATTCGGCGTCGCCTTTGCCCCACCAAAAGCCGCTCATAGCGCCATTACAACAATACAGCACATCGTTGTAAGCCGTATGATCCGACAAATGATTATGGCCGCTCAGGCAAATCCTTACTTTATCCTTGTGTTTGTAAAACAGGTCTTTCAGTTTTTTGCAATCTGAATGGCCGCCGCCAACCAGTACCTGCGTAGTGCCCAGGATGGGGAAGTGCGACATCAACAATGTTGGCGTACCGGGAGGTAACTTTTCCAGGTCCTGCTGCAACCAGGCGTACTGCTCTGCATCCAGCGTCGTATTGGCGTTATTCCCGTCAAGTATAATGAAATGCCAGTTTTTTTTGCTGAAACTATAATAGCGGTTCGGGATTTTGAGGCGTTTAACCACATAATCCTTTCCATACATTTCATCGGTTTTTGCCGGAGCGCTCCACCATGGATCATGATTCCCAATACAGCTGTACACTTCATATTGATCAAGCACCGCCGCGCATCCATCCCAAATGCTCCATAGCTGAGATACCTGATCGCGTTTTACGTTATCATAAGAGACATCCATAATGGAATCGCCCCCATTTAAAAAGAAATCGGGCTTGTGCTTGGCTATGATCTGCTTTAAACAGCTTTTAAACCGTTCGGGGGCATTATTCCCTTCGGTGATATGCACATCGGTAATATGTGCTATCTTAAGGGTCAATTTTTTAATTTTCCGGCTTTCAGGTTCGTTCAGGGCAGCAACAGCAGGCAGCCCTCCTGTTATCATTAGACAGGTTGCCAATCCCGCTTTTTTTAATAAAGATCTTCTATTCAGTTTCATTGTTTCGTTTTACATAATCAACTTACTATTACTTCTTACCAGCCGAATATCTGTTTAAGATTAGGGTTTAATATTACTTGTTGTTGCGGTATCGGGCGGTAATAATATTTAGGTTCCTGAAAATTACGTACAGCGGCTTCAGTTACAATATTACTGCCGGTATTAACATTTTGTAAATATACCGTGGCATCAGAACCTACTGTACCCGTGCGGTAATAAATCAATGTTACTCCTAAACTGTTCTTTCCCTTTTGGCTTTCATCCGGGATAGTTTGAGATTGATCTATCAAAATAATATCGGGTATGCCATCGCCTGTTAAATCATATTTTCCGAGGCCCGGGAAATACATTCCTTCAGGGCTTTTGGCCAATAATTTTCCGGCATGCCATCTCATTACGTCGTCATACCTTGTATTTTCAAATGCCAATTCTACCCGGCGCTCTCTTCTGATCTCTATTATCACCCCGGCGTTCAATCCGATATTACCAAATTGTTGCTGTAAGATCGCGTCGGGATTTGAATTCGCCTGTGCCATATTCAGATCAGGCATGCCGGCTCTTCTCCTGATAAGGTTCACCGATGCATCTAATTGTTGCTGGGTTAAAGTCCCCAGCTCAGCAAGTGCCTCGGCATAATTCAGCAATACTTCAGCATAGCGATATACCGGGAAATCTACCCCATTTTGAATAGCCTGATCGGTGCTGTTTACATATCCCTTCAATTGATGATAGCCTGTAAAGCTTTTATTTAGCTTCTGAATGTACGGCGTTGTATTCGGAGCCTGGATCCATCCGGGGTAAACAATCGTTTGTGACAGTCGCGGATCACGATTTTGAAATTCCTGCACAAAACCCATTGTAGCGTAATTCGACTGGTCGGTAAAACGGCTGCCGTCCTTCATCAGGTAAGTCTGGACCAGGTCTTTAGCCGGAGCCTGCTCATAATCGCCAAAAACAGTCCCATTAACGGACTCGCTCACGCCTTTGTTAAAGTCAAAGATATTGGCCAAAATAACCTCTGAATTTTGAGTTAAATCCTGACTGTTGAACAAAGCAGCATAATCCTGATCAGGTTTGCCAGTATTATAAATAGAGAATTTTCCCGAGGCCATGATATCACCGGCTATTTTAACGGCAGTATTCAAAAAAGTATTTGCGCTGGCCGTTAAGTTCAGTTCTGAGTGATATTTACGATAAGTACCCTCATAAAGCGCAGTACGGGTATAAAATGCCGCTACCGCCCATTTTCCGGGTGTTCCCGCAGGAACACTTTCCCTTACATGCTGATAAGCAAAATCCAGATCGGCCATTACACTATCCATAACCAGGGCCCTTGGGTCACATGGCTTGAATAAAGCCTGGTCACCCGGATTCAAAACGCCCGAGTACCAGGGCACATCCGAAAAGCGCTTAACTTTATCCATGTAAAATAGCGCCCGGTAATACCTGGCCAGTCCTGCATAATGGTTTTTTATGTCGACACTAACTTTTGCCTTATTGTAGTTTACTAAAAAGTAGTTGATGTCACGTAACCTGCCCCAATCCCACCCCGTGGTAGTATTTTGTGCATTAACATTGCCTGCCATCACATTTTTCACCTCTACATTGGCGGTAGTTGCAACATTATCGCTGCTCTGTTCACTCAGATAGGTCCCCCTGTCCGGCATCGTGAGCAGGCCATTAACATATAATGACAGGTCATTTTCTGTATTAAAGAAAAGATTGGGTGATATAGACGTTTGCGGGAAGCGGTCAAGATCACTTTTTTTGCAGGCATTAAACGCGACAGCTACAAATAGGGCGTATATAATATATTTCTTCATGACTAATTTTTTGATATTTATAAAACACTTAAAAATTAAAGGTCCAGGTTTAAACCAATTGCATATTTGCGCATAAATGGATATATCCAACCACTTACATCTTGATTTATCGACTCAGGGTCCTTATATTTCTTTATCGCTGAGAACTCATAAAGGTTATCACCGCTCACAAAAATGCGAAGGCGGCTAATACCAGCCCGTTTTGTTAAACTGGCAGGTAAAGTATAACCCACCGAGATGTTTTTAACTCTCAAATAAGCGCCATTTAAAAGGTATTTGGTTTGTGGGATAGACAATCCTAAACCTGTACGCTGATCTGCCAGCCATGCCTGCAATGCGGGATAGTAAGCATTTGTATTGGCGTCGGCCAGACCTGCTGCGATGTAAGATTTTGAATCCTGGGCCCTTTGCGCAGCCGTCTCTGCTGTGGGACGATAGAAATTAAGAAGCCACGGATATATATTGGCATAGGGTTGCTGATAAGGGCCCCAGAATAAATAATTTTGCGGATAATAATCTCTTTTTAACACGCCCTGCAAGAACACTGAAAGATCAAAACCGTTCCAATTCATATTCAAATTGGTCCCGACACTATAATGATCGGCGCTGTTGCCAATAACTTTCATGTCTTTTGGATTAGTTGAGGTTAAACCTTGCTCTATTTTGCCATTCCCGTCCAGGTCTTTGTATTTAGGCCAGCCTGGTGTAATATTCAAGGCACCCCAAGGGATAATAGCCGACTCATCCAGCGCATTTATCTGAGCTTGGTTCTGGAAAAAGCCATCGCTTACCAATCCCCAGATATCGCCAATTTTCTGCCCTACGCGGTAATTTGAAAAAAGATTCTGATCGTTTTTGAATTTCGTGATTACAGCGTCAGAATTGGATAGGAATACTTTGGCTGAAAAATTAAATGGTTTTTCAGCCAAAGTAAATTTGTCCTGATAGGTTACCGATAGCTCCCATCCCTTAGTTCTTAAATCCGCTGCATTTTCTTGCGGAGATGCCGTTCCCAGCACACCCGGCCAGGTTTGCCCGGCGGTAAGCATGCCCTTGGTGTTGCGGATATAATAATCAAATCCTCCCAGGATCCTATCATTAAAGAGGCCAAGGTCGGCCCCTACGTTAAAAGTAGACACCCTTTCCCAGGTATATGAATTAGGATCAACAGTCAAATTGGGAGCTCCCGCAATAATCGGGTTTTGATTAGTCCCATTTATTAAATAGCCTGAAACACCTGTTTTTAATGTTTGTATATACCCAAAGTCACTGACATTTTGATTGCCAAGATCGCCATACGATGCGCGCATTTTAAATGTGGACACTATAGGGGCCAGAGGTTTAAAAAAGTCCTCATTGCTTGCTATCCACGCCGCCGATGCCGATGGGAAAAAACCCCAGCGCCTTTGTGAAGGGAAACGTGATGAACCATCGTATCTGCCGGTTCCCTCTAAAATATAACGTCCCTTATAAGTATAGTTTACCCTGCTAAATACGCTGGCGGTGGCATAAGCTCTATAACTTGAACTTATTGATGGGGTAGTACCGTTAGTAAGTCCAAGGTAAGGTAATGAAGGCGATATAAGCCCGGTGTTTGACGCACCGACAGTTGAATAGCTGTAATCTTCAGCATTATATCCAACCATTGCGCTGAAAAAATGATCGCCTAAAGTTTTCTTGTACGTAGTATATAAATTGAAAGCATTATTATACAGGTAACCGTTATTTTCGGTTACGCCCCCCGTGCCGCCTTGTTCCCTAACATCATTTGGGCCAAATCCAATATTATAGGAAGTCGCATCAGTGTGATACTTCCATAATTCTCTTTTAACTGAAGCATCGCCATTTACCTGTAAGTCCCCATTAAAAAAGGTGGCTACTGCACTGGCAATATTCTGAAAACCAAACATATTTTGGAGGTTATGCCCGCCATCAACTAAGCTGGCTGCAAGCCTCCCGGCGCTGGTATTGGCCCAGGTGCCATCCGGATTTTTGGCTACATCGGTTGGTTGCAAGTAATAAACATCTGTAATACTGCTTTGCGGATGCGCAAGTTTCGTTTGATAGATATTGAGGTTGTTATCTATTTTAAGCCATTTTAAAGGAGACAATCCCAGTCTGGACCTCAAACCATAGCGGTCCCAATAGTCCGGCGCAAGTTTATTCAGACCATTTTCTTTAGTATAATCCGCAGATATATAATAAGTTAAAGGTTTTTGATTTAGGTTTGCGCCTCCTGAAAGCGTTAGGTTTTGGTTTAGTGATAAGTTGGCATTGCTAAAAAAATATTTATACCAATCGTTGCTCCCCATGTAATCCCATTTGGTTGGATCGGATGGATTTATCCTTGTGTCCGGAAGGGATGAATTGTCTGACCGCTCTCTGGCCCATTTGAATTGTTCGTCGCTATAATTTACATAAGTCCACGGCGTATTATTTGTAGCGGTTTCGAGCACCTTTGTGTAGATGTAGGGATCAGTAATCGGTTGCGGTAATATGGTCGGCTTTGCCCATGATGTTAAGGCATTATAGCTAATGGTATTGTGACCGGCAACGCCTTGTTTGGTCGTAATCAGTATTACTCCGAAAGAGGCCCTTGCTCCGTAAATAGCGGCTGATGCAGCATCGCGTAATATAGAGATGGATGCTACATCGGCAGGGTTTAATCTCAACAAATCATCGTTGCTGGATGCCGGGATACCATCAATTACAACTAATGGTGAGCCACCGTTGATGGAAGTAAACCCCCTGATATTGATGGTTGGCACAGTACCTGGCGCTCCCCCTGGATAGATAATATTAAGACCAGGACTAAGACCTTGCAGCCCCTGCGCAATGTTGGCGATAGGGCGCGATTCAAGCTGTTTTCCTGAAATTTGGTCAATAGCGCCGGTGATATCGATCTTTTTCTTGGTACCAAACCCAACCACAACAACCTCGTTCAGGTTGCCAAAATCATCCTCCAGGGATACATCAATTTTTGTCCGCCCATTTAGTGCCGTTTCTACCGGCTTATATCCCATAAAAGAAAAAACCAGCACGGCGCCTGGTTTCAAATCAGTGAGCGTATATGCACCATTTTTGTTTGTGGCGGTACGCAAATTGGTGCCCTTTACTTTAATGTTAACGCCCAGAAGCGTCTCTTTTGTTTTTGCGTCAGAAACCACACCTGTTACGGTGATGCCCTGTGCAAAACCCATTGCTACAAGAAACATGCAGCAGATAAATAGTATGTTTTTTTTCATTATTGGATAAAGATTTTATTGTACTTAATTCTATATGTAGTATTGTAGGTAGTATTGTACAAATGACACTAAGGCACCGTCAATAAACCATATAAATAGTACTTTTTCATTGTTAGACGAGGATATCTATCTAATTCTATATGTTATATTGTATGTAGTATTATAGTATGTGTATTATCTAAATCGTGGCTAAAGTGCTGTTATAATGTTACCATTATGTTAGCCCTAAATTAATAAATTGATTGAATGATCAATCAATTTATTAAAAATTTATTTCATAGATTTCTTTTTAGTAGTTTGCGCTATAAAACGCGCAAAAAATGGGGCGGAAAAGTATTAAGGAAACAAGACAACTCGAAATAATTAAGGTATTTTATGAAGTAGCCAAAAAAGAGGGTTATGAAAATACTTCTATAGCCAAAATAGCTAAGGTGATGGATATCAACCCAAGTTTGATTCTGCATTATTTCGAAACCAAAGAAGATCTCACTTACTCGCTCATCGATCATATCCTGGACAAGTACCTGGAAATATATACTATTCAAGATCAGGTACAAGCAACTTTAGAAAATCTGCAGCACACAATTGAAATGCTATTCTCCAAGAAATGGAACCTGCTTTTTGACGATTGCCTGTTTTATACTTTTTACGCGCTGTCTTTTAGGGAAGAGAAAATCAAAGCAAAGTATAAGCTCATCCTGGATTCGTTGCGACAGGGCTTGGCGGCGATTATAGAACAATGTAATGAAAATGGCTTGCTCTCGATTAAAAAGCCTCAGTCTGCGGCCGACCTTATATTTGTATTGGTAGATGGTGCCTACTTTTACCTTTCCTTGGAAGGTGATGCAAAAGCTTATGAACAGCGGCTGGGTTATTACAAGCAGAAAGCTTATGAAGTTTTAGGGATCCCGCAATTAGCGGTTTCTTAGCCGCTGTCCAAGTGCATACACACCAATAAACATCCACAGCAAATTTGCGGCTGCATTTGGAATGTCTTGCGAGTTAACAGCAGTTGCGGACAGGCAAAGCCCGCCGACAATATTGAACGCCTGGAATGCCCAGGATTCTGCTTTGATCGCTTTCATACTTAATAAAAGATATCCAATGGTGCACAATGCCACACCCAACCATCCTATACTTGTAAATATTATTGTTTGCACGTTTGCGCCAGATCAATTTGCCCGATTTTGAAAATAAAAATCACAATACCCCGCCCTTTACTGACATCCTTATTGATCAGAATGATTTTTAGCCCAATTTTTTAATGCTTCAATAGCTAGTGCCAATTCTCCCGCCGAACCTTTAAAATCGGATGAGCCGTTGGGTTTATTGTCCCTGCTATACCATTCATAAAAATGTTTATCTCTTAATGTCCTCGCGATCATAGGTTGCAGTTCGACATATGCTTCTTCAGCATATCCATTTCTGACCAATTGCTGGATCATTCTTGCTCCAAACCAGGCCCAATCGCCGCCATTTTGATAAATGTATGGTTTGGAAGCTGTTGAATTCTTGTAAATTCCTTCCGGATATATTGGATAAAGTGTTAACCCGATGGACGGAGCGCCTGATAAGGAAACATTTCTAACCATATCTTGGTTAACCAGTTTTATTTCCTGTTTATTTAACAGGCCTGCTTCTATCGCCACCGCGGTACCTCCATGAAAATAGATATTGTTTTCATTAAAAGAAGCCGGAAAAGGCGACGTAGTTAAATACAGGTGAGGTATAAATTTATGCTTAATTGAATCCCAGAGGTATTGCTTGGTCTTTTTAGCTGTAACATCCTTTAACCTCAGCCATTTTTGGCGGTCGGCAGGGTTCTGATAAAATCCCGCCATGTCTTTTAACGCGATCACAAACATGGCGTTGTCATAAATATCTATTGCCCAATGCGTATTGGCGTCGACATCTACAACAGCCCCGCCTTCTATTTGCACGTCGCCCCAGTCTTGGGTAGTTGCGCCGGTCAATAGTTGATATTTTTGGGAATACCTGTTTTTTAAGAGATAAGCAATAGAAAGCTCCAGGCGCTGTTTAGCTGTTTTTCCCGCAATCATTTCATCGAGAATTGACCTGTCGCCCGTAATATTTATATATTTTGCAAATGCCTGTATTAAAGACGTTTCCTGGTCAGTCTCTACGGTGTTCTTAAAACCTACGTGGCCGGTATCCGCTGCAGAAGTATAAATATTAGGGTCATTCCACGTAACGTGCCCTTTAAGCACATAACCATCTACAATTTCGCCGTTAGGTTGCTGCAATTTAAGAAACGTTAGCAGGTTTTTGCGGATAGTGTCCGCGCTATACACTTTACAGGAAATTTGAATAAAGGTGTTAAAATCACGTATCCATACCTGCGGATAACCGTCACCGGCATTAAAGCCCTTACTTAAAAGCTGGGTTGCGCGGGAATGAACCGTGTCAAGATTCTTATCATTCAAAATTTTTTTTGCCAAATGCTGCGCCGAAAGAGAAAATGAGAAGCCGCCGATAATTAAAATGATCACAATAATTTTCCTCATAACTCAAACATAGAAAAAAGAGAGAGCAAGTTTCTTTGGTTTTTAATATCAAACGTTTGCGTAAACAAAGAAATTTAGTAATAAGCTTAGTTCTACTATAACATATAGTATATTATTCCGTAAAAACAGATATTAATGCTCTTCATAAATAAACATTTCATTGACATCGATATAACCACAACTTTAATTTTTTTGCACAGGATTAATTATTTTTCTATTTTGTAGCCAATTTTATAAATGGGCCGTTATAAAAATAATATTGTTATAAATATTTCAGTGCTGATTGTAGCTTCCTTTTATTTTTTGGCTGCTGTTTCACATATATCCTTTTTAAAGAACTCTACTCACGGATTCCAAAAATCCCACATACAAGCTCTCTCTCCATTTAAGAGAAAGGTTGAAGTCCTCTATTCAAAAGTCGATAATGTAAGCCTTATAAAGCTTCTGGATAAAACTACTATTGAACAGAAAAAGACTTTCAATGACTTTATACAGTTTACAGCTCAATTTTTTGTAATTATCCTGTTTATTTTGGTTGTTTGGCGGTTAACACCACGGTTATTTAATATTAAGCCGTCATGGCAATTAATAAATTATCATGATCATTATCTCTCCATCTGTACTTTACGAATTTGATTCCTTTAGAGGGCAGCTCTGCCTTTAGTGCCGGAAACAATCCTGCATATCGTTTACAATTAAACCTTTAATGAAAAGATAACAAGTGTTATTGTTTAACTAAAATCAAATTTTTCAATTCTAAATGAACTCGTCAAAAAACGTTCTTCAGTTTCTGTGTTTCAGATCACCCTATGGAGGAAGTTTCTTTAAATCATTGCTGAGGCTTGAACAAACCCTAAAGAACGATGCTGTCGATATGGTCTATTTATTTCATGAAGACGTATCTGATATTCAATGGGTCCGGGGGCTAATTGATGAAGGTAAAAATATCTATTTTTTGAGCGGTAAATTTTATCAGGATATACTCACGATCAAAAAAATTGTCACCAAACACCATATCAAATATGTCCATGCCCATTTTGCGGGCACCAGGCAATTTTCCATGTTTAAAGTTGTCAAGATGCTTTATAGGAGACAGCTTGTCATTATACGTCATTTAAGAAACCATGATAGGCCAAGAGGTTTTGTGAGCGAGAGCTTAAGAAAAGCGCTGAATCATGTCGATCTGTACATTGGCTGCAGTGAATCCGTCGCTATTGAATATCGCAAAAATTTCAAGCTTAAGAACGGCAAGGTAACCCATGTTACCAATGCTATCGATTTTAACCGCCTAAATAAATACGAAAAGTTAAGCAGAGAAGATTTTAATATTAGCTTGAGCGCTGCCGTATTCCTGATGTTTGGGTTCGATTATTATAGAAAAGGTGTTGATATTGTGTTGGAGGCAACGGATGGTTTGGTAAAACAAGGCCATGATGTTTTCCTGCTGCTTAGCTTATCGGTAAACAGGGACATCATTGAATCAAAGATCAAAGGCCGCTTCGGGGAAATTCCCGGATGGCTCAGGATCCTTAAACCCAGGGATGATATTGGTTCTTATTATAACCTGAGCGATTACTTTATTTCAGCAGCACGTGAAGAGGGCTTTTGCAATGCATTAGTAGAAGCAGCTTATTGCGAAAGGCCGATTATCAGCAGCAATATCCCGGGACCACAGACGCTTAATATACCACATACCTATATGTTTGAGTCGGAAGACGTCGCCGGCTTGCGGAATGCCATGTTATCTCTTAAAGCATTAAGCGATGACAAAAAAAAGCAAATAGTCAACGATCAAAAAGCTTACGTAGAGAAAGCTTTCGACCTGGATGTATGGGCGCACCAGATCAAGGGTATTTATAAGACCCTGGATTAATCCGCGAACCCCTGAAAACATAAGAGGCTTTCAGGTAAATCTAAAAGCCTCTTTTTCTTAGCGGCTCGTTTATTTACATTTTCATATTGCTCATCGCCGATTTCTTTCCCAATTGGTCTAATGCCTGCCTGAAAGCTTTCGCAAGGTCAACCGCAGGACCGGCACCGAGATAGTGAAGAAACTTGATACTCGGCTTGTCGCCCAGCATATGGCTATGTACTGCAACGACTTCGATATTGTTGGCCCGAAATGCTTTAATTACCGCGTTCACCTCATGATCCAGCATGGCAACATCCCCTGCAATGTGTGCGTTGTCCATCGAACCGCAAAACGATGCCCAGGTATTCAAACCGATATTGGTAGTCATTTCTGTGCCCATGGCCGTAACGGATAAATCGGGCCGGCCAATGGTGTATTTGATGGTCGGGCCGTTGATCGTTGCTTCATACTTTATGATCTCATTTAATTTGGCCACATCAAAAATGTCCTTACCTGTTTTTGCCGGCGGCGGTCCGGCGGGGGGCTGGTTTTTGGGATTTATCTTTGTATCGGCTATGGCCTGTGCATATTTCTTAGCCAATTCCTCGGGCGAGCCCATGCCATGCAAGTGCATATAGAATATACGCGGTTCCTCATAAAAAAAGTGATTATGGATTGCGCCAACTTCCAATCCTGCGGCTTGGGCAGCAGTAATTAGCGGGTTGACTTCTTCCTGGAGCAAAACGTTATCGCCCATTAACATTGCTGATTTACCATCCAGCGTTCTCTTAATAGATACCCAGCCGCCAAAGCCAAAAGAAATAGGCACCGACTCCCCTTTTAGGGTGACCTTAAGATCATTGCGCGGTAACGGTATCGTGTAAGTCGACTCGGCTTCTTTGTAACTCCCCTTTTTGCCAATGGCAGCTTCAATTCCTGTTATCTCAGCGGGTGTTAATGCGGGTGTTTTAGCAGAACCTAAAGTCAAAGCTTCTGCTTTGGTGAAATCAAGCAAGCCGGTGCCAACCAGCAGGGCTCCGGCTTTTAGTACCGTCCTGCGGTTAATAGAATTACTGTCGTTTTTCATTATGTTTCTGTTTTATTTTGTCAGATAGTTAATTGGTTTTTATTATTAGACAGGGTTCCAGGTGTGTCTTTCGCTTTGCACATATTTAGCCCAACTATACAAAGCATCATAAAGTTTTAGTCCAAAAACAAGTTGCTCCTGATCATCCCTAACATTATAGGACAATCCCGCGGATATAGCCCATAAACCCGCTGCCTGTGGCGCCAGGTCAAAACGATCAGTATCTGCGCCGCGGACAATCAGAGCCAGCTGCTGCAGCGCCGGATCATCTAAATGATGTTTTCTGATGATATAATCGAAAGTGCAATATTCCCCCTCGTGTGAATACGCTGCACCGGGGATATCATAGGGTACAGCATTTAACTCTCCTGCTTTCTCAAATACCTGTTCCCTGGGAACGTAAATAAATTCTGCAGCGGGATCTACAAAATTTTTGATCAGCCAGGGACAAGCTATCCTGTCAATCTTGGGTCGCTCGCGCGTTATCCATTTCATAGCTGTATGTTTTAAATGCCTTTTATCAAAAGTCCAACCACGGCCGCTGCTAATATTATGTACGGCTCCTGTATTTTTTTTGTATAAACCAGAAGCAACACGGCACATATCGCAATAATTGCTGTCGGGATATCAACTATCGACCGTGTGGCTATAATAATTACCGATCCTACCAATGCGCCTATAACCGCAGCTGTAATTCCATCGACAAACGCTTTAACACTTTTATTTTTGGCGATCTTTTTAAAATGGGGGGCCAGAATAACCGTAAACAAAAAACAAGGCAGAAAAGTAGCCAGCGCAGCCACAGCAGCTCCCGGGAGCCCGGCAACAAGATACCCGATAAAACCTACAGTAATAACCACCGGTCCGGGTGTTATCATAGCCACAGCAACAGCATCTACAAATTGCGATTCATTGAGCCAATGGTAATCGTTTACTACTCCGGCATGCAGAAAAGGAACAATAGCCAGGCCGCTGCCAAAAACAAAGGTTCCGGCTTTGAGGAAAAACAAGCCAATCTTGATTAAAGTGTCCTTTGAGAAGGTCCAGAAACCGATTCCCGCCAGTAGAAATACCGGTAGCGTTGCTGGTTTTTTTAACCAGGCCGGTGGCGCTTTGATGATCATATACAAAAGACCACAACCAATAAACAGAAAAATTTGTTCCTGCTGCGTGATAACAGTAGCTGCGACCGCAATGAGATAAAACAACCATAATAACCAATTGGTTTTCACCGCCTCAAAGCTGATCTTGCCGACAGATTTTATAGTCAGCTTATAGGCACTGATAGAGATTATACCTATAACTGCCGCCCCTACCCCGTAAAATACTTCGCGCATCCATGCAAGGCCACTATACATTCGATAAAGCACGCCCAACAGCACTACCATTATGAATGACGGCAGCACAAAAGCTAACCCAACCAATGTCGCACCCAGCAAACCATAATGTACAAAACCGATGTAAATACCCAATTGCGCAGCCAAGGGACCGGGCGCAAGTTGCGCCAACGCGAGCCCTTCCCGGTATTCTTCTTCGGTGAGCCACTGCCTGTCATCAACCAGGTCACGGTGCATATAGCCAACCAGGGCAACAGGGCCGCCAAAGCCCCAGGTTCCCAATTTCAGAAAGTAAACTACTAGCTGGCTTAAAGTATATCTGCGCTCATCCATGGCAGAACAATATTATAGCACCTACAACTATTTAAATAGAACAGATTTAACTATTTGTACTCTTTTTACTTTTCTGGCTATTTTTCTTATAGGTTGAAGGGTTTTCTCCAGTCTGCTTTTTGAATATCCGGTTGAAATGGCTTTGGTCTGAAAAGCCGGTGAGGTAAGCAATCTCGGTAAGTGAATAATCAGTGGCATCCATTAATTCGATAGCTTTTTGAATACGCATTTTTCGCATATAATCTCCAAAGCTCAGGTTATCGAAATATTTCGAAAACTCCCGTGAAAGATATGCCGGGTTAATCTCCAATTCTTCAGATGCCTGCTGCAAACTCAGGCTCATATGGGTATCCAATTGATCCTGTATCATTTCTTTTAATGAACTGGCCCATGCCGGTGCTTTTTTGCCTTTCGCTTGTTTAAGGTACTGATGATAAACCTGTAAAAGAAGCTGATCGACGGGCGTATCCTGCGCATGCTTCCTTTTAAATAGATGTGTTGCCCAGCTATACAAACCATCATAAATTATCATGCCAAATTCCAATAGCTCATGATCATCTTTATTATTGTATGCCAACCCCGAGAAGATGGCTTCGAGCCCGGCAGCTTGCGGTGCAAAATCATGTCTATCGGTATCAGCACCGCGCACTATCGCCGCAATGCGATGAAGTGCAGGGTCTTTTAACTGATGTTTTTTTAAGAAATAATCAAAAGTGCATCGATCTTCATAATGGCTGTATTCTACACCGGGCAAATCAAAAGGTATGGCGTTTAGAGTGGCGGCTTTTTCTAATACTTCTGAATAGGGAACATAAATGATTTCTCCATCGGGATCAATAAACCTTTTTATTAACCAGGGGCAAGCAATACGGTCTATTTTGGGTTTTTCTCTTGTGATCCATTTCATATTACGACAAGATAAATACAGAATTCTGATTTAATTTAGTAAACCATCATGAAAAACGCTAATTTCCGATTGATCGCATTCTTGTTCTGCCTATGCACATGCATTCAGAATAGTAGCTATGGGCAAAAAGCACTCAAGCTTGAAAAAGAAATATCACTACCCGGCGTTAAAGGCCGCATCGATCATTTAGACATCAATCTTAAAGAGCAGGTAGCTTATGTCGCGGCGCTTGGTAATAATACCGTGGAAGTGGTTGATCTGAAAAGCGGAAAGATATTACACAGCATTACCGGATTGAGTGAACCGCAGGGTGTTGCTTATATCCCCAAATATCACGAATTATTTATAGCTAACGGAGGCACAGGCGAATGTACTTTCTACAATACCACTACCTGGCAGAAAGCAGGATCAATAAAATATGATGACGATGCTGATGACGTGCGTTATGACGCGAGTTCAGACAGAATCTATGTCGGTTATGGCAGCGGCGGCATTGGAATTATTGATGCAGCGACACACAAAAAGATAGTTGATATTGCTTTACCTGCACATCCGGAATCTTTTCAATTAGATGCCAAAGAAGGCAAGATCTGGATAAACCTGCCTGGCTCAGGAATGATTGGCGTGGCTGATCTTAAAACAAACAAGCTTGTTGCACAATGGAAGAAATTTCTTCCCCGCGCCAATTTTCCAATGGCTTATGATTCGGTTCAACATCGTATCATGGTTGGGTATCGCATACCCGCTGCTTTGAAGGTATTTGATAGCCGCTCTGGTAAAGAGATTTTCAGTTCAGGAATGGTAGGCGATGTAGATGATTTTTATTGGGACGAAAGAACCAAACAAATTCTAATAAGCGGCGGTGGCGGTTCAATAGATATTTTTAAGCAAACCGGCGCTACTTCTTACAAACGAGTAGCTAACATCCCCACCAGGAGCGGGGCGCGCACTTCGCTTTGGGTACCCGAATTACGCTTGTTTTTACTCACGGCAAGAGCAACAGATGGTAAATCCGCAGCATTGCTCGTTTATCGGGTGGACAAATAAGCCATTAAGAGTTACCCACTTACGGCCAAGCGCCGATCATGTCAATTTCAGGTACAATAGCTGCAATTTTTTTTCTATTCCATGTCCAATTTCCCCGAGGCTATCAGTTGATAGGGTATAAATTCAAATATCAACTTATAATAAAAACAACATGGAACCGAGAATTAATGCCTTTCATAAAGGCCAGAAAGCGCTAAGCGCATTGTATAGTTTAGGCACTTATTTAAAAAACTCAATGATAGAACAGGAATTGCAGAACCTAATCTATTACAGGGTATCACAGATAAACGGCTGTGCTTTTTGCCTCGATATGCACTCTAAAGATTTATTGGCCAAAGGTGAAGGCCAGCAGCGATTATTGGTGATGAACGCCTGGAGAGAAGCCCCATTTTACAGCGACCGCGAACGTGCGGCACTCGGCTGGGCCGAGGCTGTTACCAACATTACTGATGGTCATGTACGCGATTCTGATTATGAAATCGCAAGGGCTCAGTTTTCAGAAGAAGAATTGATCGACCTGACTATAGCAACCATAACCATCAATTGCTATAACCGGATCAATATTGCCTTCCGCACTACTGCGGGCACTTATAAGGTGGGTCAGTTTGCCTAAAAAAGACAGGGCTCATGACTGTAATCATGAGCCCTTCCATATATTCCTTTTTATTTTTCGAACACGAGCGCATCGGTTTTGGCGCCCAGCTTAACCAATATTTCGTTGATCGCCAGAACCATTTCATCAGGGCCGCATATATAAAAATGCTTGCTGAAGTCTGTTACTTCGGCTTTTAAGAAATCACTGTCGATCTTGCGCTGATCATGCTTACTGTCTGGCTGCCTGGTGATAGTAAAATGAGCTTTTTTCCCCAGCATCAATTCCAGTTCGCTTTTCAGAATAATGTCCTGATCCGTTTTATTGGAAAAAAATAATACATTATCAGCCACCTTTCCATCTTTGTATAAGTCGCGCAGTATCGCAATAAAGGGAGTAATACCCGCCCCGCCGGCAATAAAATAACCGGGGCCTTTATATTCTATTGCTCCCCAGGGGTCGCTGATGATCAATTCATCGCCAGGGCCTAATTGGCTCAAATGATGGGTAACACCTTGCGGGTTCGGGTATATCTTGATGGTAAACTCCAGGTGCGGTGCCTTTATCAAACCTGTAAAAGTAAAAGGGTGCTTATTATCTTTCCAGCCTTCTTCATTGATCGACAGGTCGGTTGCATGACCGGGCACAAATTCAAAACCTGCGGGCCTTTCAACAACCAAATGCTTTACATCGTGAGTAACGTATTCTGTCGAAATTATTTTTACGATATGATCCATAAGTGTGATGATTGATTTAAACAAAGTTAGGCCATCCATAACAGATAACAACCTGAAGAACAAGCTTAATTAGTGAAAGTTTCGCGATTATTCCTGTGTAATCTTCTTAATTTTAAAAAGTGCCGATTTTCTGTAACCAATTTTTTTTTCAGAAGTCTCCAATATAAAATTATAACAAACAGGCTGTTTGAATTCACTTAGCGATAATGCGATCATGCTCCGGGTGAAAGCCGGGGACCTGGATAGAATGGGCTTACTGTTCGAGCGACATCACCGTTCACTCTATGGTTTCCTGTTTCACATGACGTATCAGCGTGAGGCAAGTGAGGATATGGTGCAGAATGTGTTTTATAAAATGCTGAAATACCGGCACACCTTTACCGGGCAGGGTGAATTTGTGGCCTGGATGTTCCAGATAGCGCGCAATACGCTGAAGGATCAGGCCAAAAAGAATAAAAATAAGGTACAGCAACTTCCGGCCGAAGAAATGGAGGACAGGCTGCCGGGCGGAGTGAGTGCTGATGAGCTCCTGGAAAAGAAACAGGATAAAGCAGCTTTATATAAAGCGATGGCCAGTCTGAGCGAAGATCACCGCGAGGTATTGACACTGAACCGCTTGCAGGAGTTGAAATACAACGAGATTGGGCAGATACTGGGTATATCTGAGGTGGCTGCAAAAACAAGGGCATTCCGGGCCATGCAGGAGCTGAAGAGTATTTACAGCAAAATGGAACGTTAAAACTGAAAGAGATGAAGTGCGAAAAATATGAAGACAAACTGATCGGGCTATTGAACAATGAGCTTACCCCCACCGAACAGGCGGGGCTGGAAAAACATTTGGCCGAATGTCCCGGCTGCAGCGAAGAGCTGACGGGACTGAGAGAGGTTTGGGATATGATGGCCGAAATAGAAACCCCGGAGCCATCATCACATATTCGCGTAAAGTTCCAGGCGATGCTGGATACTTATAAAGAATCGGTTGAGGATGCAAAACCGGGCGTTTGGGACAGCATTCGTGAGCAATTTGCAAAAGTGTGGCAGCTGCAAACCCGCTGGCCGCTGGCTTACAGCTTAATAATTGTGCTGGTAGGTTTCGGATTGGGCTACTTGCTGTTCTCTTCCGGGAAAGGCGGTAAGCAGGAGCAACAATTGCAGGCGCTAAGTTCGCAGGTTCATGAATTGAAGCAAACGATGATGCTGGCCTTGCTGGAGAACCCGTCGGCATCTGAAAGAATAAGAGGCGTAAGCTATACCAGCGAAATCAAACATGCCGATAAGGAAGTGATCGATGCTTTATTAGCTACGCTGAATAACGACCCGAATGTGAACGTTCGTTTAAGTACTTTGGATGCGCTGTCACACCTTGCCAATCACCCGGAAGTGAGGGAAGGTTTGATCAGGTCTATCGAAAAGCAGGATTCGCCCATTATGCAATTGGCCATTGCCGATGTGATGTTGAAACTGCAGGAAAAACGATCGGTTAAATCATTCGAAGACTTGTTAAAACAAAAAGATCTTAACCCGGGCGTGAGGGATAAGATCAAGCAAACCATAACACAACTCATTTAAAATAAAGAATTTATGAAACGATTAATAATACCCGTTTTAGCCGGGCTGGGCCTTTGTTTTGCCCAATTTTCCGCCTCAGCGCAGGAATATAAAACCCATATCAGCAAGGAGTTTAACTACCAGAAAGGCATGGTAGGCATTTATAATCTCTTCGGCCCGGTAAAGGTGGAAGGCTACTCAGGCAACAAAATCCTAATGGAGATTGATGAAACGATATCAGCTGATGATAAAGAAACTGTTGAGCAAGGGAAAAAAGAATTCAAACTGGAGTTTGAACAAAAGCCGGACAGTATTATAGCTTACCTCGGCGAGCCCTGGAACACCAAACCGCATCAGTATAACCGCCATTGGGATGACCATCGCCATATTGAATACCGTGTAAAACTGGAATTCATAGTAAAGGTGCCTTATAATGTCGACCTGGATGCATCGACAGTAAACGACGGCGATCTTTTTGTAAAAAATGTATATGGTACTTTAAAGATCAACAATGTGAACGGTAAGATCGACATTGTTAATGCCAAAGGAACCACCAGGGCGCATACGGTAAATGGTGGTGTAACGATAAATTACCTGGCTGTACCGCCTGACGCTTCATCCTATTACACCATCAATGGCGAATTAAGAGTTACCTATCCTGCCAGTCTGGCTGCCGATGTATCCTTCAAGAGCATGAACGGGCAGTTTTATACCGATTTCCAGAACGTAGAAGTAATGCCAAGCAGGATCACTAAATCTGAAAATAAAAGCGGCAGCACTACCACCTACAAGCTTAGTAAGAACTCCGACATACGCTTCGGCACGGGAGGCAAGACATTCAAATTTGAGACCCTTAACGGGAACGTATATATTAAAAAGCAAGACTAAATAACAGAAAATGAAGACGACAAGAATTATAAGTACCCTGGCAATTGCGATGTTTCTAAGTGCGAATGCTTGGGCCCAGGACACAGCAAAAGAGCAATTGGTAGTGCCATTGAGCTCCCCGGGCAAACCTTTTAAACTGGAAGCCCACCTGGTGGATGGATCCATCACCGTGAACGGGTATGAGGGTAAAGACATTGTAGTGGAAGTGTTTACAAGCGACAAGCACCATGAAGAACACGGAAGTGGCATGCACCGCATAAACACCGGCAATAATGCTGATGTACAGGCCGAAGAGCACAGCAATGAAGTGGTAGTTCATGGCACAGCGGGCAGAGCAGCCAACCTGGTGATAAAAGTTCCGATGAACGAAGGTAATTTCAAATTCGGCACAGTAAACGATGGCAATGTAAGCGGCAGCAATCTTAACGGCGACCTGGAAGTAAGTAATGTGAACGGTGCTATCAAACTGACCAATATATCAGGCTCTGTAGTGGCCAATACTATCAATGGCAATGTGATCGTAACCTTTAAGTCGATCGATCCCAAAGCGGCTATGGCCTACTCTACCCTGAACGGAAATGTAGACGTTACCTTCCCGGCCTCTTTGAAAGCCAATGTGAAACTAAAATCAGACCGCGGTGATGTGTTTACCGATTTTGACGTGAATACCGACAATATACGTAAACCTGAGGTTACCCGCAGCAGTAACAAAGGGATGTACAGTGTGAAGATCGAGGACTGGGTATATGGCAAGATCAACGGCGGCGGTCCGCAGTTGTTAATGAAAACCACATTCGGAAATCTTTACATCCGCAAGGCGAAATAAGCTTCTATTATCACGCCCTGGGAAGCTTGAATGATCACTATTAAAATCGCTCGCCATGTTAAGAAACTATATCAAAACTGCTTGGAGAAATTTGCTGCGTAATAAGTTTTATTCAGCCATTAACATTGCTGGTTTAACTATCGGGTTAGCAGTGGGCATGCTCATTTTGTTATGGGTGCAGGATGAATTAAGTTTTGACAGTTTTCATAAACAGACGGCAAACATTTACCGGCTGGAGCTTTGGGGTGGAACGGGTGCTAACCGGCAGATATTTCAGATCGGTGTAGCACCAATAGGGCCATTCTCGAAACAACAGCTTCCGGAAGTAAAGGATTATGTGCGCACCACAGGCAACTATGATTACTCGCTGTATAAATACCGGGATAAAGTTTTTGGCGATGAGAATGTAGTTTATGCTGATCCATCCTTTTTCACGGTGTTTGATTTTAATTTGATGAAAGGCGATTCCGAGAAACCCTTTACCGATGATCATTCAATAGTAATTACACAGACAACGGCCCATAAATTCTTTGGCGATGCCGATCCGATAGGCAAGGTGATCGTGGCGGACAACAAGGAGAATTTTACGGTAAGCGGGGTTATTAACGATTTCCCTAAAAACTCCAGCTTACAGTACGATATGATCACGCCGATCAGCCTGCATTTTAAGATGATGCTTGCTCAAAAGAACGATATGAGCAATAATTTCAGGTTCTTTAATTATCAAACCTACCTGCTTATCAAACCGGGGGCCAATATCAAGAAGCTCGCTAAACAAATTACCCAGGTGCATCTGGCGCACAAACCCGACGACACTGACGCCGATTACCTGCTGCTGCCGCTTTCAAAAATGCACCTGTACAACGCCGATCTGAGCGACAGGGGCATCACCACTGTTCGCATATTTATTGTCATTGCCATACTTACCTTGACGATCGCCTGCATCAACTATGTAAATCTGTCTACGGCGCGCTCCATGCTCCGATCAAAAGAGATCAGCATGCGCAAAATTATTGGTGCAGGGAAAACGCAATTATTTTTACAGTTTATCATCGAAACGGCCCTGTTGTTCGCATTAGCTGCTCTGTTGGCCGTGGGACTGATCTTTGTTTTAATGCCGGCATTTAACCAGATAGCCGGTAAAGAAATGAGCCTTAACCTTGGCGATTATCATATCTGGCTTGTGTTGTTTCTGTCTATCGGTGGTACATTAACAGCATCCAGTATTTATCCGGCACTATTGCTTTCCTCGTTTGAACCGCTGAAGGCGTTAAAAGGCAAGATATCGGCAAGCCTGGGTGACGTGTTGTTCCGTAAAATACTGGTGGTAATCCAGTTTTCATTTTCGATTATCCTGATCATTGGTACCATTGTCATCACCAACCAGCTTAACTATATACGCACAACAGGCGTTGGCTACGATAAGGGACATGTCCTTACCTTCTGGATGCGGGACATGGCAAACCACTATGATGCTGCAAGGGCAGAGCTAATGAAGCAACCGGGCATATTGGATGTAACCCGCTCAAACCAAAATATAGTACGATTTCAGGGCTTCACCGGGAATGTCGATTGGGATGGCAAAGACCCAAAACAGAATATTATCATTCACCCGATTGTTGTTGATAAAGATTTGGTTTCTTTCTTCAAAATGAAGATGGTTGACGGCGCATCATTCACCGGTGCAAAAAATGATACGGCCCATTTTATATTGAATGAAGCCGCCATAAAGGAAATGGGAATCAAAAATCCGGTAGGTAAACGCTTTCGCATGCAGGAAATTGACGGAACCATCATCGGCGTGGTGAAAGATTTTCATTACGACTCGATGAAAGAGAAGATCGCACCTTCCATGTTCTGGTTTGTTCCAAAGGAATTAAATAAGATATATATAAAAACCACTGCACATGACGCGCCAAAGGCTATCGCTGCTGCGGAGCGACAGTTTAAGCGATACAATGGTGAATATCCATTCAGTTACGCCTTCCTGGATGATATATTTGATAACATTTATCAAGGCGAACAACGCGAAGGCACCCTCTTTACAGATTTCGCAGCCATTACCATATTTATTTCCTGCCTGGGCTTGCTGGGTCTGGCTGCCTATACAGCACAGGTTCGCACACGCGAGATAGGCGTACGCAAAGTATTAGGCGCAAGCGTGAGCAACCTGGTCGGCTTGTTAACTAAAGATTTCCTGAAGCTGGTGTTGCTGTCCATCGTGATCGCATCACCTGTTGCGTGGTACTTTATGCACCAATGGCTGCAGGACTTTGCCTATAAAATCGGCATCAATTGGTGGGTATTTGTGCTGGCCGGAGGAATGTCAATTATTATTGCATTTATTACGATCAGCTTCCAGGCGATAAAAGCAGCGTTAACCAATCCGGTGAAGACGTTGAGGAGTGAGTGAGGTGGTGAGTGGTGAATAGTCAATGATGAGTTATCGCGATTTATCAACCAAACAACAACTGCTTAACCCAATCAACCACTTAACATAATCAACCACTCGCTATTGACTATTGACCATTCACTAGGTAAATTGCAGTAAAAAACCAATCATGAAACCTAAGATCTTGTTGCGAATCGCCGCAATATTAATTTTCATTCATTCGGTGCTGCATACTTTTGGGTTTGGTACATGGAAGCAAGCACCAGACCCTGTTTATAAAGCCATAGTTGACGGAATGACTGGTCATAAATTCCCGTTTATGGGCACCGTGCATTCTTTGGGTGATTTTTACGATGGCTTCGGTTACGCCAGTTCGATAGCGCTTTTCCTGATCGCCATTGTCTTGTGGCTCGTTTCGGGAGAAACAAGCCGTAGCGCAAACCTTGCGAAGAAAATCGTCTATGCTGTTGGAGTTGCTTTGGTGGCCTGGGGCATAGATGAGCTTATATACTTCTTTCCATTTGCAGCCTCCATCACATTAACGGCAGCCATATTGACATTATTATCCGGTTTTGTGATGAAAAAGAACCGTCAGTTCAACTAACAAATTGTCATTGCAGGGCGACATGGTATTACTCCTGCAATGACATATTAAATTTTACTGCACCCTCTTATATATTTCAGTAGTTTGTTCACCGGCTTTCTTATCATCAATCACTTGTGAGTATTCATCTCTTCCTTTCATGGATATCTTGATAGAAAAACTATGCCCAACCAGCGCCGTGTGACTCGACCATTCTTCTTCTTCGGTCAAAGTATCTCTCTTGAAGCTAAATGTCCCGTAACCGAAACCATTTTTAAAGATCGATTTCCCGCCCTCAGTCAGCGGATAACGGTGCACGAACATAAAATGACCGCCCTGGAATATTTTATACTGGATTTGATTGCCTTTTGTGGTATCCTTGCCTTTTACCCAGAACACTTTATCCAGTTTCCACAAACCATCCATTACCGAAGTATCAGAGCCCGGTACTCTTGTATAATTTTCTGTCAGATCCCATTTTACACCTTTTACTACGGCTAAGCCGGGAATTACTTGCGTATACCCGGAATCTTTACGGGTAATCAGTAGATTGAAGGTCCTGGACGAATCAAGAGCGCCACTGCTGTAAATATTGCTTTCGATTATTTTGTTCCCCGTATCCAGGTGATAAGAACCAACGCCAAACCCAACCGAAGAATCGGGTGCCATGCCGGCATACATAAAGTACTTATCGGTATAAATTTTCATCTGTGTCCGCTTATACACTGTATCCTTCCCTCCACCACTGGCCATTTGCTTGTCCAGTCTGTAAACACCCGCCTGAGACACTTTCTCTTTTTTCTTACATCCAAAAATTATGCAACTTATTAAAGCCGCAAGTATTAAAATCTTTTTCATGTCGATTTAGTTTAATGGTGAACGAAAAATTATTGCGATCTGATAGTGTTAGGTATGATGGAGCGTCCAGATCAATTACCCGTCAGGGAAAAACGCTGTCATTTGGGGTATGTCGACATTATGCGTTGGTGGTTTCATAAAAATAATTTTTAGGTGATTTGGTATATTAAATTTACGAATAATATACAAGACAATGAAAAATATAATTTGGATAAAAACATTGTCCTATTTATCTGACCAATCAGTATTTTATTCCTTGAATAAGAATAAATCTTAAGAATGTTACCTACGGTATCCGGGTAGTTAGCTGGACTTGATTCTTTTATATATTTCCGTTGTTTGCATATTGGTTTTGGGATCATCCAACACCTGGGTATATTCATTGCCTTTTATGGTAACTTTTAAAAGAAAATTCCTGTTGATCAGCTCTGGATGACTCGACATTTCTTCGGTTTCCATAAGTTTGTTACCTTTTAACGCAAATTTTCCATAGCCAAACCCATTCTTCAATTGCGCACCAACCGGATCTACCGGATATCGATGAATAAACATAAAGTGCCCCCGCCAAAACACCTTAAATTGATTTCGATGCTGCCTGATGGTATCCTTTCCTTTTACCCAGTATATTTTGTTCAGTTCCCATACACCATCCAGTTCAGACGCAGGAGATAAAGCGACTTTTGAATAGTCTTCTGTTAATTTATAGACAGAACTTCCCGACCTTGCCCATTCCGGCACAGTTCCCGTAAATCCCTTATTGGTTTGCTTCACGTGCACCACAAATATTTGAGCCGAATCGAGTGCCTTACTGTTAAAAATATTGTGCTCAGCAACTGTATTGCCGGCTTCCAATTCGTAAGTTCCAAAACCAAATCTTACACTTGAGTCTGCCGAGAGTCCCGAATAAATGTAATACCGGTCAGTATAGATTTTTGCCTGCTCTTTTATCCATGTAGTGTCCCATCTGCCATTGCTAATTATTTGTTTATTTAACTTAAACACACCTGCGTAAGATATGGTCTTTACTTTTTTACATCCTGCCATTGTCCCAGTCAATAGAATCGCAATTATTAAAATCTTTTTCATACAAATGAGGTTAAAATACTAACTTGTTATAGCATCCAAGCGAATAGCTTTCAAAAACAACAACAAAATTTACTTCTAATAATTTCAAATTAAAGAAATATTATTTTGTTTATAAAATAAATAAAGAATTAAATTATGAAAATTCATTTAATTTCTTTCAGCCTGCTACTGGTATCTTTTTTGACTTTAACAAGTTTTATTACAGATGAACATAAAACTTTGGAGATCGGGGCTCGTGCGCATGACTTCAAATTGCAGGGCATAGATTGAACCCTCAATTATCCTCATATCCTAAATGCATTCTAAACAAAATCACCCCGGCCACGTTGGTTTATTGAATACTCTACCTGATTATCTATGGATGAATTGCTGAAATCGTGGTCGCAACAATTACAGCCGTGGGCCTGGAACCTATGTGTGGTTGGGTCGGCACTAGTTATTGGCTTTATCCTAAAGCTCATCATTACGATTATCCTGCACTTTTATAAAAACAAAAAAGACTACTCGCTTTTCAAATCCATCATCTCACACCTGGGGCCTCCGCTCAACTTTTTTGTGCCGCTGCTGATGCTTAATTTCATAACGCCTTTGCTCGAGATAAGCAAGCTTTGGTATATACCGCTGGACAGGATCCTAGATATACTTGTTATCATCTCGTTTGCCAATCTGCTTGTCTGCACCTTTAAAATTTTCGAGGACTACGTATATCACCAGTACGATCTATCAGTTGAAGATAATCTGAAAGGGCGGAAAGTACGTACGCAAATGATTTTTGTGCGCAAGGTGGTGATCATTATCATTGTGGTGGTAACTGTGTCTATCATTTTGCTCAGCTTTAATAGTGTGCGAAAGATCGGGGCGGGATTATTGACCGGCGTCGGCATCGGGGGTATTATTATCGGTTTTGCAGCACAGAAATCGCTGAGTAATTTCCTGGCGGGATTACAGATCGCTTTTACACAACCTATCCGGTATGATGATATATTGGTGGTAGAGGGTGAATGGGGACGTGTTGAGGAAATTACACTCACCTATGTGGTAGTAGCTATCTGGGACCAGCGCCGTTTGATATTGCCGATCACTTATTTTGTAGAAAAGCCCTTTCAAAACTGGACGCGTACCACCTCACAATTATTGGGAACGGTTTTTCTATACGTCGATTATACTTTCCCGGTCGATGAATTGCGTGAGGAGTTGAACCGCCTGCTCAAAACAACCAAACTCTGGGATAAACGCGTCGGCGTATTGCAAGTGACCGACTCAAAGGAACATGCCATTGAACTCCGCGCACTGATGAGTGCCCGCAACTCCTCCGATGCATTTGACCTGAGGTGCTATGTCCGTGAAAATCTGTTGAAATATATTACTGCACACATACCGCAAAGCCTACCACAAAGCAGATATCAGCGCAATGAGATGGATTGGGTCGTTGCCGACAACACTAACATTGGTGGGGACAAGAAGACTGTGTAACACATATTTTACCTCCACAAATTTAAATCTGATCATCGGACTGAACAATTTACAACTTTATGCTGTTATCAATTTTCACCGCCAAACTATCAACCAATTTTATTAATTTAACTGATCGAACCCACATAAACAAAAGACCCATGGAAACACCAAATTACCCTACTTTTCTGGACCGGATTTTGGATAAACTGCGTCCTGTTGATCTGCACATTGTAGAAAACCAGTTAGCTATTAAAACGCGCGTGGAGCTTTTGTTAGCCGAAACGGGCTTAACCAAAGCAGAAATGGGATTGCGCATTCGCAGGGACATAGGCTCTTTGCGTTCATGGCTGGAAGGTACGCGCGACCTGACCGTTGAAACGCTCCAGGAGCTCTGTCTGTCGCTGCATATTTCTTTGGGCGACTTGGTTTTGGAATAGCACATACCGTACCTACTGCACGGAATACATTATTCAATTATTTTCTACCAACATTTGGCTCCTATGGCGCGGGTTGAGATTGTGACATGCGCCGTAGGCACTAAATGTTGGTAATATTTCATCTATCCTTTAGCATGCCGCAGGGATGCAGTTTCACATGAATAAGAAATATTTGCAAAAGGCTGGTGACAACACCAACATCGGCGGAGCGATGGGTTTAATATCCATACCAGTCAATTACTTCACTATCCAATCAAAATGCTTTTCTTTATGAGCGCCCGGAGCGGAAAACCGTTCCAGTAAAAACTGACCGGTATAAGAATTTTTCTCTTTGATCAGGTCTTCAGGTACGCCTTCAAAAACTACACGGCCACCATTGTCGCCACCTTCGGGACCGATATCAATCACCCAGTCGGCGCATTTGATCACGTCCATGTTGTGCTCTATCACGATGATGGTATTTCCCTGCTCAAGCAAAGCATCAAATGATTTAAGCAGTTTTTTAATATCGGCAAAGTGCAAACCTGTTGTCGGCTCATCAAAAATAAAGAGTGTTTTATTTGAATTGTTTCCCTTCACCAGGAAAGATGCCAGCTTGATACGCTGCGCCTCGCCGCCAGATAAGGTATTGGATGATTGGCCCAACTGTACATAGCCCAAACCAACATCTACTAGCGGTTTTATTTTATTAAGTATTTTAGGCTCTTTTCTGAAGAATTCCAGCGCCTCATCAATGGTCATGCTGAGCACATCGGATACGTTTTTATCCTGGTAGGCCACATCCAGGATGTGCTGCTTAAAGCGCTTGCCTCCGCAGGTTTCGCAGGTCAGGAAGATATCAGCCATAAACTGCATCTCTATCTTCACTTCTCCCTCACCCTGGCAAACATCACAACGGCCACCCTCTACGTTAAAAGAAAACGCCGACGGCTTTAATCCGGCCGCTTTAGCCGCGGGTTGCGCTGCGTACAGGTTACGAATCTCGTCCCAGGCTTTTACATAAGTTACCGGGTTTGATCGTGACGAACGGCCTATAGGGTTTTGATCCACCAGTTCTACCTGCTCTACTTTCTGATAATCGCCCTCAATGCTATCATAGGCACCGGTTTGTTCGCCGGTATAATTGCCCAAAGCTTTTTGCAGTGCTGGCGCTAAAATGCGCTTAACCAAACTAGTCTTTCCCGAACCTGATACACCGGTTACCACGGACAATACCCCCAATGGGAACTTCACATTCACATGCTTCAGATTATTTTCGCGGCCACCGCGTATTTCTACATAATCACTCCATTTACGGCGATGTGCCGGGATGGCTATCTCTTCCTTCCGGGCAAGGTAACGGCCAGTCAGGCTGTTATCATCTTCAATAATTTCATCATAGGTTCCTGAGAAGATGAGTTCACCGCCATGCGTACCGGCTTCCGGGCCGATGTCAATGATGTGATCGGCAGCCTGCATGATCTCTTCCTCATGTTCTACTACCAAAACGGTGTTGCCTACATCGCGAAGCGATTTCAAAACGCCTATCAATCTTTGCGTATCGCGTGGGTGCAAACCGATGCTCGGCTCATCCAAAACATATACCGACCCCACCAAGCTACTCCCCAATGAAGTAGCCAGGTTGATTCGCTGTGACTCACCGCCAGACAACGTATTCGACAAACGGTTCAGTGTTAAGTAGCTCAGCCCAACGTTATTTAAAAATCCCAGGCGGTTGGTAATTTCCATTAACAATCGTTTGGCAATTTTCTGGTCGCGTTCGTCTAATTCAAGGTCTACGAAAAAGCTATAAGCCTTGTCCAGCGGCATCAACACAATATCGGTGATGGATTTGCTATTAATCTTCACAAAAGATGCATCCTGTCTTAAACGGCTGCCTTTACATTCGGGGCAGGTAGTTTTACCACGATAGCGCGATAGCATTACGCGATATTGAATTTTATAGGTCTGTTCTTCCAGTTCTTTAAAGAAGGAATCCAGGCCACGGAAATATTGGTTACCGGTCCAGATCAATCGTTGTTGTGCTTCAGTTAACTGGTTGTATTGACGATGGATTGGAAAATCAAACTTCAGGGCACTCCGTACCAAAGCTTCGTTCCATTCGCGCATTTTTTCACCGCGCCATGGAGCAATTGCGCCGTCGTAAACTGATTTGCTTTTATCCGGGATAACCAAATCCTCGTCGATCCCAATCACCTTGCCATAACCCTCGCACTTTTTGCATGCACCATAAGGGTTGTTAAAGCTAAAGAAATTGGGGGTAGGTTCTTCAAAAGCAATGCCATCCAATTCAAAGCGATCACAGAAAAAGCGTTCGGTTTCTTCGTCTTCGTCAGGCTTACGGTAACGTACATAGCAATCACCCTTACCTTCAAAAAAGGCTGTCTGCACCGAGTCGCCGAGGCGGCTGATAGTTTCATCCGTTTCGTTTTTAGTTACACGGTCGATCACTATGCGGACAGTGGTAGGTGCGTGGAGATCGACGGCATGATCTCCTTTCGCCTTTTTACTTTTACCTTTCTCCTCTAACGGGTCATTCGCGATCAACTTATCTTCCAGTATAGATTCAATGCGCTCAATCTTGCCCTGGTACTCAACCCTCACAAAACCTTTTTGCAGCAATACCGCGAGTTCTTCCTTCAGGCTGCGGTTGTTGTGCGGATGTAATGGGCATAATATAGTCACCTGTGTTTCATCGGGTAGTGAGGTGATAAAATTCACCACATCAGTTACCGTATCCTTTTTTACAATTTGCCCCGATACAGGTGAGTAGGTTTTCCCGATGCGTGAAAACAGCAACTTTAAATAATCATAAATTTCGGTAGAAGTGCCAACGGTTGAGCGTGGATTGGACGTGATTACCTTTTGCTCGATAGCGATGGCCGGGGCGATGCCTTTAATATAATCTACTTCCGGCTTGTTCATCCGGCCCAGGAACTGGCGCGCATAGCTGGAAAGGCTCTCCACATACCGCCGCTGACCTTCGGCATACAAGGTATCAAAGGCCAGGGATGACTTGCCCGACCCCGACATACCAGTGATCACCACCAGCTTGTTCTTAGGTATAGCCACGTCCATGTTCTTCAGGTTGTGCACCTTAGCACCTTTGATGATAATGTTATGTTGAGGGTCTTTCTCTGTTTCGCTGATCATAATTGCTGATAGTTCTTGGTTCATAGTTGATAGCAAAAAGTGCCACACATTTTCATTGATTTTAAAAAACCATGAACAATGATCTACGAACTATGAACTTTTTAAAGAACTGCAAAAATCCTAAAATATTTAGCACTTTCCAAATCAATTCAGTTAATTGATTGTAACTTTTAGAGCGGCTAAATCACTTAAAACCAAATGTTAAAGTAATCTTTACAAATGTTAAAATATGTTAAAATTGAACGCTAAATGCAATATTAGAGCGTACAGTTGGAAATATAATTTGTTTTTTAGGTTTGAAATTCCTTTATTTGAAGTAACAAAAATACTAACTGAGCAAGGAGAAACCATATAGATAGAAAATCTACTTTTTAATTTTTTCACGATTTAAGACTATAAAAGTAGTGTTCTATGGATTTTCAAATGCAGAGTGATCAGGATCTAATCCATCTATATGTAGCAGGTAATGAAGCGGGGCTGGTGGAGCTCTTACGCCGTTACCAGGCAAAAATTTACACCTCAATATACTTATTAGTAAAAGACGAATATCTCGCCGAAGATATCTTCCAGGATGCCTTTATAAAAGTTATCAATACTTTACGTGCCGGAAAATACAACGAGGAAGGGAAGTTTCTTCCCTGGGTGACACGTATTGCCCATAACCTTGTGATTGACCATTTTAGGCGCGAGAAACGTGCCCCAATGATCAACAATGGGGATGATTTTGACATTTTTGAAGTATTGGGCAATTATGATGAGAGTACAGAAGACCGGCTGGTTCGCGAACAAACCCACAAAGACCTTAAAGCCCTTATCCACATGTTACCCGACGAGCAAAAAGAAGTGTTGATCATGCGCCATTTTGGCGATATGAGCTTTAAAGAGATTGCCGAGGTAACTGATGTAAGCATCAACACCGCACTGGGCCGTATGCGTTACGCCCTCAACAATTTGCGTAAGATGATGCTAAGCAAAGAGTTAAGTCTGAAAAATTAACAATAACTATACTACCTGAAAGGCTGTAAATGGCAGCAGAATCAATATTCTGTTCTCTTTACGGCCTTTTCGTGCTTTTAAGTTTTTTCGTATTTGCACAACATTTGCAGGCGGGGCATCGTTATAAATTTGAATACTGCGAGATAGCTGATCACATTTTTCCCCGGTGAAAAAATTTCATCAAAATTTCATCTTCGGTAAAATATTATCTTTCTGTATTCGTTATTTATGCTGTAAACCAGTCATAAACACATATCAAATTTTAAAAAAAGCGTATGGGAGAAATTTCTACAACAACTATTAATGGAACTTCTAACACGGCGGCTATGAAACAGACAGATGCCAAATCCGAAAACTTAGAGGCTGATGATCTTATTTTTTATCATTCTCTAAGGGACGAGCTTAATTTATTAAAGAAAAATCCGAGCTCGAAAACTATCCATCACATTCTTAA
>Ga0157374_10000080_pt1 | contig 95624 bp, 70 predicted proteins | sample M25metaG_FD_115308 | JGI IMG/M metagenome (GOLD analysis project Ga0157374, IMG submission 115308) | Miscanthus rhizosphere microbial communities from Kellogg Biological Station, Michigan, USA - M2-5 metaG | ecosystem: Host-associated > Plants > Roots > Rhizosphere > Soil | place: USA: Michigan...
ACGATCTGCTCCAAAGGGCGACTTGATGAGCCGGGAGGCTGCATACCTCCCGGCTCAACCAAGAGCTCAAAGCAAGCCTTAAGCTCTGGTCAAATCCAAGATACAAGTCCGTGCATACGTGCAGGATCATCCGCAACCATTAAATCGATTTGATACCGTCTCACTCTCCAGAGAAGACAAGGAATGGAGTATCCAAGCCTTGGAATTGAAGCAGGAAGCCATGAATACAGGAATGACTTTGATCTCCCGTCCGTGCTTTTTCCTGCCTTCCTGGTTTCCTGCTTCATCGTTTTTACAAAGCATCGGAACTACTATAACTGTGTTGTATTCAATCGGTTAAGCGCATGTTTATACACCGAAGTTGCGGAGGAGGCGCGCATGTTTTTCTTTCGAGGCAACACCCCCCATGAAAAACAACAGCACCCATCCATTGGGGCGTCCGGTCATGAAAATGGCCGCGGTCGCCGTCATTGCAGTATTCACCTCCGTGAGCGGGCAGGCCGCCACTTATCCGAACGGAACATTCAAGTATCCCGCGCCCACACTGCCCTCGAACCCGACCGGCACGCCGGGAACGCAGTATCACCCGGCCACGTTTGATGACGTGGGAATTCTCAACGCCATCAACGCCGCTCATGCCAATGGCGGCGGCCAGATTGTGCTCTCCTCGGGCACCTACACGATCAACAACCGCGTCGCGTTGCAGAGCAACATCAGCATCCTTGGCGCAGGCAAAGGCTCGACGATCATCAAGCGTGGATCGAGCTTTCCATACAACAGCTCGACTTGGACCGAACTGATCGGGGCCATGGATGCCGTGTTGCATGATTTCTATATCCAGAACCTGACCTTCGACGGCGGGTTCACCTACTCGCAGTTGATGAGCCTCACGCCGTATGTCTATTCCATGCGCATCAGCTCCAGTGCCGATGACGCCGCGCATCTCAACCAGCGGGTTTATTACTACAACATCGAAGTGGAGAACTTTGGCATCGGTCTGAACATGGGCAACTCCGCCGAGATCACGGTGGACAACTGCTACATGCACGCCAACGGCTGCTCCGCGGTCTTCGAGAATCTCTATATCCGCAATGTGAAGGATGTGCTGATCAAGAACTCCGAGTTTGGCTTTGCTTACGAAGGAGTCGGGGTAAAAGTTGCGGGTGGCCTGTCCGACTACTCGAACGAGGCGCACAACGTCACCATTTACGGGAATTACTTCCACGACAATGGCTGGGCTGATCTCTACGTCGCCGGCATGCAGGGCGTGCGCATTTACAACAACACCTGCACCTACGCTGGCTACGGCAGCACGGCGACCAACAACAACGCGGGTGTGCTCGGCGGCTTTTCCACGTATTGGGAAGGCGATTTCGACAACAGCGGCAACCACTACAGTTCCAACGTGGATATTGTGAACAATGTCTTCACCAACGACAAGTGGGCCGGGATCGAGCTGCAGTATGCGAACGGGCTCAATGTGCAGGGCAACAAAATCAGCGGCACCAGCAGTGGCCCGAATTATAACGGCCCAACGGCGGTCACCAGCCTGAACTGCGATTACAACACGCAGTAGTCGATTGTTTTACCACCTTCCTTTCTCCGCCATCGGGTCACTCGCCCGGTGGCGGAGATGCTTTCTTTTTATGAAGAGATTTAGAATCCACGGCGTGATGGCTGGCGTTTTCGCCGCGTCGTTGCTCGGGCTCGCCCTCGCGTATCTGCCTGCGTCGAAAAAAGAGCGTCCGGCCGGAGCTTCCACGATCGCGACCAGTGTGGCGCCCGTTGCTTTGCAAAAAGCCGGACCGTCCACCCCTTCGGCGGCAAAGGTCCCGGCGGTGAACGAGCAGGACCTCATTTCCCGCCTGCGGGCCTGGCTCGCGGAAAAAGACCCGGACGCCCAGGCCGCGATCGAGCAGGAACTCGAGGCTTTGCTGACCGACGACAATGCCGCGCAAATCCTCCGGGCCCTGCCGCCGGAGCTGCTGAAGACGCCCTTTGCGGAGGCCGCTTTGCGGCACTGGGTGCATGCGGATCGCCGGGGCGCGGCCGACTGGATTGCCACGCAAACCGGCCTGACCGAGCAGGAGCAAACCGCGGTCATCTATGGATGGGACGCGGAGGACAAGGCGGGACTGAATGATTATCTCGACCATCTGCCCGCCGGGGAGTGGAAGCAGAGCGTGATGAAATTTGCTGCCAACGACGCTCTCGCGGCCAAAAATCCAAAAGACGCCATCGATCTTCTTGTGAAGATGGATCGCACGCCCTCGCGGGATGATTTGATGAACTGGTCGGCCACCGCCTGGGCGCAGGCGGATTCTGCCGGGGCCTTGCAGTGGGCGAATGGCATCCAGGATTTTGCCACACGCCAATCGGTGGTGGGAGCGGTGGCGGTGGGGATGGCCTGGAGCGATCCGCAGGCGGCGACCCGGCTGCTGGTGGAGCAGGTGCAACCGGGGCCGGTGCTTGACCGGACGGCGACGAGCATTGCCTGTGTCTGGTTGCAATCCGATCCGCAATCTGCCGCCAACTGGGTGGCCGGTTTTCCGCAGGGCGAACTCCAGCAAAACGTGCTGGATACGCTGATTCAACGCTGGGCAACCCAGAGCATTCCCGCCGTGCAGGCCTGGGTAAGCCAGTTGCCGTCCGGCAGCCTGCACGATGCGGCGCTGGGGGATGTTTCGCGCGCGGTCGCCAATCTCCAGCGCGAGGCCGGCGAGGGGAGCGCGGTGACGCAATAGCGATTAGCTAGATTCCGGGCAGCATCCGGACCCGCCGATCCTTTAACGGCAGGCGGATGGTGATGCTCAGGCCCTTGCCCTCGTTGTTGATGAGCTCGATCTCGCCGCCGTGTTCGCGCACGATCCGGCGCACGATCAACAGGCCCAGCCCGGAGCCGGTTTCCTTGGTGGTGAAATACGGGTCGAAGACGCGGCTCATTGCCTCGGCGGGAATCCCGCCGCCGGTGTCGGTGAACTGCACGATGGCAAACTGGTCGTCCATGTCGGTCTTGATATGGAGCAGGCCGTCGCTCTGCATGGCCTGGAAGCTGTTCTTGATCAGGTTGTAAAACGCCTGCTTGATCTGGTTGCGATCCACCAGCACCAGCGGGAGATCGCTGCGGAGCTCCTGCTCGACGAGAATGTTGCGATCGTTGATCTCCGCCTCGAGAAACGCCACCGATTCGCTGACCAGGGAATTGATGTTCTCCGGCTGGGTTTCCAGCGGCTGCGGGCGGATCGCGCGCAGGAACTGGGTGATGATGAAATCCAGCCGCTTGATCTCGTCGCGGGCCACATTGAGCGATTTGGAAAGATCGTCGCGATATTCCTCCGGCAGCTTGCGCACACGGCGCTCCATCAGTTGGAGGTGAATGTTCAGCGAGTTCAACGGATTGCCGATCTCGTGGGCGACCCCGGCCGCGAGCAGGGTGAGGGCGGAGAGGCGCTCGTTCTCGATCGTTTCCTCGGTGGACCGGCGCGATTCGGTGATGTCGCGCAGGATGATGGCGAAGGCGGAGTCGTCTTCGAGCACGCCGGTTTTGCCGCCATTTTTGCGTGGTTTGCGCTTGGCGCGACGGACCTCGGCGGGGAGCTCTTCCAGCCGCAGCGGAACGACGTAGAAGTTCAGATACCGGTTCTGCGGATAGAAGACCTCCATGTCGCGGCTGATGATCTGCTCGGAGAAGGCCAGCGCATTCCAGTCCAGCCCTCGCACATGCCGGGTGATGGGTTCGCCGATGCACTGGTCCCGCGAAACCCCGAAGAGGCCGCACGCGGCGTCGTTGATGAAGTCGATCCGCCCATGGGCATCGGTGACGATGATGCCTTCGTGGATCGCGTTGAAGATGGTCTCGAGAAACCCTTTTTCATGGGCCAGCCGGAGCAGGTAGTTCTGCAAATCCTCCTGCCCGATGCGGCCGATGCGCTCGATCAGTTTATCCAGGAAGCCGGGTTTCATTGGATGAGATTGGAGACGGTGTTGATGGTGAGGGCAATAATCAACACGGTAAAGACGAAGGAGATGAGGCTTTGGATCAGCACCAGATGACGCAACCGGCGGGAGCTGATCTGCACGTCGGAGACTTGAAACGTCATGCCGATCACGAAGGAAAAATAGGCGAAATCCAGGTAATCGGGCGGTGCATCCCCGGGAAAGTCCAGCCCGCCCGCGTGTTGTTTGGCATCGGCGCGGCTGTCACCGTAGTAGCTGTGGGCATAGCGCAGGGCGAAGACCGTATGCAGCAACAGCCACGAAACGACAATCGCGACGACGGAGACCGCGACGTGCAGGGCCAGGTGCCCTTGATCCTGCTTGGCCGCGTGCATCAGGAAGATGACGGCTCCCACCGCCGCACAAGCTCCCAGGACGGTAAAGATGAAGATCAGCCGCCGCCCAAAATCCTGCTGCTGCGCCTTGCGCCGGATGTCCTGCTGCCGGGTCTGCCACATGGCGAGCCAGCACAGGGCGAGCGTGACGACGGCGAAGGAATCCCACGTGGCAATGAGGCGGGTCCCGACTGAGGCAAAATGGCCCGGCAGAAAATAAACTAGGGCCGCCACGACAAAAGCGATGAAAAGCCGGTGATGGGCATCGAGCCAATAGACCCGGTGGGACAAGGCGTAGCGAGGACGGTCTGGCTTGGGTGTCATGGGCAGGACGGTAGCAAAAGTTGCACTGAGTTGCACCAAGTTGCGGCTGAGAATAGTTCCTGTAAGGCCTCCCCGCAGGCACGGAATTCCTACCGCAAAAATCGGGCGAGATTCTCCTCTTCCCACTTCTTGGCGCGGCGGTAGAAGCGGAATTTGCGCTCTTTTTTCAGAAAATTCTCATGATGCACCAGGCGGCGGCCATTTTCGTCGAATTCGTCGGGGACGACACTGTGCAGCATTTCGTGGTAAACGACGTATTCCAGAAACCACCGGGGCACCCAGCGCTGGTCGAGGAGGGGATGGATGCGAATGATGCGATCCTCCTCCTGGATCGTTCCAAAGACAAAGTATTCCCGTGGGGGCTGCTTGCGGCGGCGGCCCCATGTGATGGTGTAGGCTTTGAGCCGGTTGCGGAAGTACTTCGTGTTGAGCTTCTTAAATACCTCTTGCAGGTCAAAAAAGCGTCCTTCGTGCGCAAAAGGCAACTGCCGTTGCATCGGCAGGCTGGGATGTGAAACTTTGCGCTTGGTGCGGGCCATACGGTGGTTTTCCCAAAAGGTGTTCCTACGTATAGGACACTGCGGCCGCCTTACAAGTTTTAGCTTTCCGGGTCCGAAGTTTTTTCCTTTGAGTCCAAAAGCTGCTCCAACTTTTTTACTCTGGCATAGAGGCTGTCCAGCCTGGCAATGTGGACAATTTCGCGCTTTGCCTGCTTGTCGGGCCGGGCCGGATAGCCGAACCACATCTCCTTGGGCGGGATACTCTTGCTGACCCCACTCTGAGCGGCGACGATGGCCTGATCCCCGATATTGAGATGGCCGGCGACTCCGACCTGCCCCGCGAGGATGACATAATTGCCGAGCCGGGTGCTGCCGGAGATGCCCGCCTGAGAAATGATAATACAATGCTCCCCAACCGAAACATTGTGAGCGATTTGCACCAAATTATCGATCTTGGTACCTTCGCCAATCCGGGTGCGGCCGAAGCGGGCGCGATCAATGGTCACATTGGCGCCGATTTCCACGTCGTCATCAATCTGGACGATGCCGACCTGGGGGATTTTGACATGTTTGCCGCCGGATTGCTCGTAGCCAAAACCATCGCTGCCGATGACGGTTCCACTGTGAATCGCCACCCGGTTTCCGATGAGGCATTCCTCGCGGATGGTCACATTCGGATGAATGTGGCAGTTCGTGCCGAGCTGGGCATTGTGCCCGATATAGACCCCCGCGCCGAGCACGGTGCCCGAGCCGATCTTGGCGCCGCTTTCGATCACGACATTCGGCTGGATGGAAATACGGTCGCCGAGGACTACATCGTGGGCGATTACGGCGGAAGGGTGGATGCCGGGAGCGAACTGAATGGGCTTTGGGGCATGGGCCTCCACGATTTTGGCAAAGGCAATGGAGGGATTCTCCACCTTGATCAGAATGGCCGGGATCGCCTCCTCGAAGTCGAGCGGAACGAGCGCAGCGGTCGCCTTGCAGGCGCGCAGGGCGTTCAAATATTTGGCGTTGCCGTAAAAGGTAAGATCGCCGGAACCGGCCTCCGCGATGGACGCAAAACCTTCGATGGGCGTTTCGGCATCGCCGCCAAAAACATGGCCGCCCAGAAGGGCGGCCAGTTCTTTAACAGTGGTTTTCACTGAGAAATATGGATGTCATCCAAACCAAACCCTTTGGATGACGGGTGGTGGTGGGATTAGTTCTTGGCGCCCGCGGCAGGAGCGGAAGTGTCTTTCGGCTTGTTCTTGTTCAGCTGGGTGATGATGTCGTCGCTGAAGTCCATCGCATCGCGCGAATAGACGAGCACCGGCACGCCGTTGAGGCTCATGCCCGACTTGTCGAAAACGAGGTCGTAGTTGTCGCTCTTCACCTTGGCCTGCACGAGGCCGTTGATTTCCTGCACGATGCTGTTGCGCATGCGCACGGCCTGTTCCTGGAGTTGCTTCTCACGGGTATTCTTGAAATCCGTGATCTCGCTCTCCGCGGTGCGGAAATCCGAAATCTTCTGGTTCAGCGACGTGTTCAGCTTGTCCTTGGCGTCCTTGCTCAGTTCGCTCTTCTTGAGCTGGTCGTTGATGCCGTTGATCTCGTCGAGCGCCTTCTTGTGGGTATCCATGCGGTCGTCGAGTTCCTTCTTGGCTTCATTGCGGGCTTCGTTGATGCGGCTCTCTGCGTCCTTGGTCTTGTAGTAGGACGAGAAGATGCGGTTCATGTCCACCGTGCCCACCTTGAACTGGGCATTCGCCGACATGGCGCTGCCGATCAGGGAGACGACGATCAGACTAGTGAGGGTGAGGAGTTTTTTCATACTAAGGTTTTTGCAATGGTTTGGTTGGTCAACAGACCGCAGGCGAGGGATTTCGTTCAAAATTGATAGCCAATATTGAAGTTAAATTTGCCGCTCGATTTGTTGAAGTGATCAGACTGGATCGGGATGCCATAGTCAATACGCACTGGGCCGATGGGAAGATCGACGCGGACACCGATGCCGACGTCGGAATTGAGGTCATTCAAGCTAAAGTCATAGGCGGCAGCATTGACAAAGCCGCTGTCAAAGAAGAACGCGCCGCGCACTTTGTCCACGATCGGGTAGGTGTATTCTACCGTGAGGCGGGCCATGGTGTCGCCGCCGAGCGGTTCGCCGTAGCGATCCTTCGGGCCCACCGCGCGGTAATCGAAGCCGCGCAGGTCGTTGCCGCCACCGAGGAATTCGCGGTCAAAGATCGGCACATCGCTGTTCGACCAGCCATCCACCGTGGCAACCTCGCCGTTGAAGAGAAGGATGGTATCCCAAGGCAGGTGGAAGTACTGCGAGGCACTCAGGTCCATCGTGTAATCTTTCACGTCGCCGCCGAGACCGGCACCACCCACGCTGAAGTCGATGCGGTGGCCGGTGCGGGTGAGGAAGATGCTGTCGCGGGTGTCGTTGTCGAGGAGCAGGGTTACCGAGCTCTTCATCTTCTTGCCCGCCTGGGCCTTGATTTCATCCGAGGCGTCCGAGGCCACGCTATTGATGCCCAGCTGCTCCAGGCGATAGGTCAGCGAGGCGTAGGTGAAGGCATTCAGCGACTTGCGGGCGAAGATGTCGCCGCCGATGTCGGACTGGTTGTAGTAATTGCTCACGAAGTTCAAGTCGCGGTAGAAGAGTTCACCGCCGACCGAGAGCCGGTAATCGAGGAAGTAGGGCTCGGTGAGGGAGAGGATGATGTCTTTGCGCTGCGTGCCGTACTGGATGCGCGCGCGGAAACGCTCGCCGCCGCCGGTGAAGTCGGGCCAGTGGAACAGGTCGAAATTGGTCTGCTGGAGTTCCACGAAACCAACCAGGCTGTCCACCGAGCTGAAGCCGGCGCCGAAGTTAAAGGAACCGGTGCGCTTTTCCTCGACCTGCACATTCAAATCCTTGCGTCCGGGCACGCCGCTGTCGGAAGGAAAGGTGTCGATGCGGGAGAAGTAGTTGAGACCGTCGAGGCGCTGCTTGCTGGCGTCCACGAGCGAGGTGTTGTAGATGTCGCCAGGGCCGACCGCGAGTTCACGGCGGATCACCTTGTCCTTGGTGGTGGTGTTGCCGGTGATGTTGACCTTCTCAATGTAGGACTGGGAGCCCTCGGTGAGCTTGTAGTCCACGTTGATCAAGCCGTTGCCAGCCGGGGTCGTGGAGGGCTGCACATCCAGATCGACATAGCCCTGTGAGCCGTAGAGATCTTCGATGCGCTTGGTGTCGTCACGCATCTTCTTGGGCGAGAAGACCGAGCCTGCGGTGGTGGAGATTTGCTTGCGCACGTCCGCGTCGCTGAGCGCCTGGGTGCCTTCGAGGGAAAGATCCTTCACATGATACTGGATGCCCTCGTTGACCGCAAAAACGAGATCCACCTTGCCATTGCCGATCGGATTGATTTGTGGCGAAGCAACCTGCACGTCGATGTAGCCCGCATTCTGGTAGTATTCGCGCAGGGCCAGGATGTCCTGCTCGATCTGGTCGTTATCCACGCGGCCCGTCTTGGTGAAATAGGAAAGAATGTTGCTCGGGCGCGTCTTCATCTGCTTCACGAGTTCCTTCTCCTTGAAGACGGTGTTGCCGGTGAAATGGATGGCGTGAATGACCATCTTGCCGCCTTCGGTGACCATAAATGTCACGATCGCCTTGCCGGTCTTCGGATCGGTGTCCACCTTGGTCTGGACGGTGGTGTTGGTGTAGTTCTTGTCCGCGTATTCAGAGAGAATCTTCTGGCGATCCACTTCCACCGAGGCTTCGTTCAAAGTCTGGCCGGGTTTTACCGTCATGTCCTTGCGCAGCTTGGAAGGCTTGATGAGGTTGGCGCCCTGGATGACGACTTCGCCGATCGTGGCCTTGGTCTGGAGCACGACCACGACTTTTACGCCGTCCGTCACGTTCTCACCGAAGATACGCACGTTGGCGACATTACCGGTGGCATAAAGGTTGCGGATATCCTCTTCGACCACCGTGTCGGAGTACGGACGGCCCACCTTGGTGCGCATGTTGGCGAGAATTCGTTCCTGGCTCAAATTGGAAGGTCCGGCGAACTGGATTTCAATGGCGCGGACGATGGGCGCGGACTGGGCCTCGGTTTGTGCCGGGGCCGGCTGGCCGGTGGATGGTGCCAGTTCCTGGGCATGCAGGGAAGCGGACGTTGCCAGTGCGGTAATGAGCAGCGCTCCAGAGACGGCAGTGAATCGTGATGTCATAGGTATGGTGTGCAGCCGCGGGCGCGTTCCATTATCGCTGCGGCTTCAAAATCGCGCCATAGATGGAGAATGGCGCGGACATCGTCAAGCAACGAATTGCGCTGGTTTGGCAATTTAGTGGCCCGATGGCGGGGGGGAAAGCGGTGGGAAGTGCAGGCAGGCTCGGTGGGCTTTCCGTCAATTAGGCTTGTGGTTCACGCTGCAGTTTGGGACTCTGCCCGACATGGTTTCCGAAAATGCGGTATCGCGATGGGCTGGCCAGGATCGACCGGTGGCCTCTTTCATTTAAACCGGAAAAATTGAGATGACCATGCCTCCTCCGTTGTTTCGCGATCAAAGAAAAGTAGATGCGGATCATCTGCAGATCCTGGTGATCTGCCACTATGTGGGCGCGGGGTTGAGCATCGTGGGGATGGGATTTATCGCGCTGCATTACGCGATCATGCGGACGGTTTTTGCCAATCCAAAGACTTGGGCGAACGTCCAGAATGGGCCTCCACCCGCGGCGTTTTTTGCGTTGTTTAAATGGTTTTACCTTTTCGGCGGGGTCTTTTTGATCGCCTGCCTCGTCGTGAATATTGTCTCGGCGGTGTGCATCAGCCGTCGTCGGCATCGGATCTTTTCCCTCGTGGTCGCGGGCTTGAATTGTGTGCACATCCCGCTCGGGACGCTGTTGGGGGTGTTTACGATGGTCACCCTCTTGCGCGACTCAGTGCGGGAGGTATACGACGCCAGGGAGCAATGATTTGAGGCTCTAAAATTCGTGAATCCAGCCCCGGCGAGAAGCTGGGAGCGGTTTTTTCAATCCTTTGAAAATAAAAAAGCGACCGTTTTTGACGCGGTCGCTTTTGGGGAATGATTGATTTGTGGCGTGGCAATTACTTCGCTTTCGTGGCGGCGCGTTTTTCCTCGATGGCGGCCTGGGCGGCGGCGAGGCGGGCGACCGGGACGCGGAAGGGCGAGCAGCTCACGTAAGCGAGGCCGAGGTGATGGCAGAAGCGCACCGACTCGGGGTCGCCCCCGTGCTCGCCGCAGATGCCGAGCTTGATGTCGGGCCGGGTCTGGCGCCCCTTCTCCGCGGCGATGCGCATGAGCTCGCCCACCCCGGTCTGGTCAATCGTGGCGAAGGGGTTCTTCTTCACAATTTCCAGTTCGCTGTAGTGGGGTAGGAAGGAGCCGGAATCGTCGCGCGACATGCCGAGACAGGTCTGCGTGAGATCGTTGGTGCCGAAGCTGAAAAACTCGGCGGTCTTCGCGATCTCGTCGGCGGTGAGCGCGCCGCGCGGGACTTCGATCATGGTACCGACCAGATAGTGGAGCTTCACCTTTTTCTCGGCCTGCACTTCCTTCGCCACGCGGTGGACGATCTCCACCTGGAGGTCGAGTTCCTTCTTGAAGCCGACAAGGGGGATCATGACCTCGGGTTTCACCGGGATGCCTTTTTTCTGCACGTCGGCGGCAGCCTCGAAGATGGCGCGCGCCTGCATGGCGGTGATCTCGGGATAGGTGGTGCCGAGCCGGCAGCCGCGATGGCCGAGCATGGGGTTGAATTCGTGGAGCTGCTTCACGCGATGGGCGATCTTGGTGGCGCGCACCTTGAGCTTGCGGGCCAGTTCCTGCTGGGCGGCGGGGTCGTGGGGCAGGAATTCGTGGAGCGGGGGATCGAGCAGGCGGATGGTCGCGGGCAAGCCTTTTAATTCCTTGAACATGCCGGCAAAGTCGGCGCGCTGGAAGGGGAGCAGCTTCTTGAGCGCGGTCTCGCGGGCCTCGGCGGTGTCGGCGAGGATCATCTCGCGCATGGCATCGATGCGGTTGCCCTCGAAGAACATGTGCTCGGTGCGGCAGAGCCCGATGCCGGTGGCTCCGAAGGCGACAGCGTTGGCCGTTTGCTCGGGAGTGTCGGCATTGGTGCGCACGTGGAGCCGGGCCGCCTTTTCACACCAGCTCATGAGCTTGGTAAAATACTCGTAGGTGAGGCTCTTGCGGGCGGTTTTGTGACCGTTGAGCAGGCCCTGGACGACCAGGGACGGCTCGGTGTCGATCTCGCCAAGGAAGACGCGGCCGGAAGTGCCGTCGATGGAGAGCCAGTCGCCTTCGTGGAGATGGATGTCATGGCCGACACTGAGTGTCTTGTCCTTGTAGTCGATGTGCAGCGCGGAGGCGCCGCAGACACAGACCTTGCCCATCTGGCGGGCCACCAGAGCCGCATGGGAGCTGACGCCGCCTTTGGCGGTAAGGATGCCCTCGGCGGCGATCATGCCGCGCAGATCCTCGGGCGAGGTTTCGTTGCGAACGAGCAGGACTTTTTCGCCCTGCTCGGCCGCCGTGGCCGCGCGATCGGCGTTGAAGTAGATCTTGCCTGTCGCGGCGCCGGGCCCGGCGGGAAGGCCGGAGGCGATTTCCTTCGCATGCTTGAGCGCACTGCGATGGAAGATCGGTGCGAGCACCTGGTCGAGCTGATCGGCGGGAACCCGCAGCACGGCCGTCTCCCAGTCGATGAGCTTTTCCTTTTCCATTTCGATGGCGAAGCGGACCGCTGCCACCCCGGTGCGCTTGCCATTGCGCGTCTGGAGCATGAAGAGCTTTCCGTCCTGGATAGTGAACTCGAAGTCCTGCACGTCCTTGAAATGGGACTCCAGGGTCTTGCGGACTTTTTCCAGCTCGGCAAAGGTCTTGGGCAGGTGTGCCTTCAGTTGAGCAACGGGCTCGGGCGTGCGAACCCCCGCCACGACGTCCTCGCCCTGGGCATTGATGAGGAATTCGCCGTAGAAGACTTTCTCGCCGGTGGCGGGGTCGCGGGTAAAGGCGACGCCGGAACCGGATTTGTCGCCGGTGTTGCCGAAAACCATGGACTGCACATTCACCGCCGTGCCCCACTCGTGTGGGATGTTGTATTTGCGGCGATAGACGATGGCGCGGTCGTTCATCCAAGAACCGAAGACCGCACCGATTGCACCTTCGAGTTGTTCCCACGGATCGTTCGGAAAAGTCTTGCCGGTGCGGGCTTTGACGAGGGCCTTGAAACGCCGCACCAGCTCCTGCAGGTCTTCCGTGGTCAGCTTGGTATCCTCGATCTCCTTGTGGTAGCGCTCGTGTTTGAGTGCGTGGATCACGGTTTCGAATGGCTCGTGATCCTCGTTCGGACGCTTTTGCACGCCGAGCACGACGTCGCCGTACATCTGGATGAAGCGGCGATAGCAATCCCACGCGAAACGTTCATTAGCCGTGGCGCGGGCGACCGCTTCCACTGTCTCGTCGTTGAGGCCGAGGTTGAGAATCGTATCCATCATGCCCGGCATCGAATCACGCGCGCCGGAGCGGACGGCTACCAGCAGTGGCATCTTGTCCTTGTCGCCGAATTTCACGCCCATGCTCTTCTCGAGATGGTCGATGCCAGCCTTGATTTGCGCCTGCAGCGCCTTCGGATAGGAATGGGCGTGCTCGTAGTAATAGGTGCACACCTCGGTGGTGATTGTGAAGCCGGAGGGCACTGGGAGACCAATGCGGCTCATTTCCGCGAGATTGGCCCCTTTGCCCCCGAGGAGGGGTTTCATCGAGCCATTGCCATCGGCCTTGCCTCCCCCGAAAAGATAGACGAATTTTTGCCCTGTATCCTTCCCTGAGCCATGGGTGCCGTTGGCGCTGGAACCATTGGCGCTGGCAACCTTTACAGAGGCTCTTGCACGGGGGGATTGTGGCAGACGAGCAGTTTTGGATTTTGTTGGCATATGTGGTTTTGGTTGAAAAAGGGATTCGACCAGAAACCGGGCGCAGAAGCGGCACTGCCGCTTTCAACTTAAGCCGCGCTGGCTTTTGACGCTGCCTCGGGCGCTCCCGCGGCATGCGACTTCGCCACCGCTCCGAGCACCTGATTGATCGCGACCATGAAGTCGGCGAGTCCCGTGCTGGGAACGATGATGGAATTTCTGCGTCCGTGGGCTTCCTCGGTGATGCGTAAAAACTGGCCGCGCGGATTTTCGCGAAACTCGATGAAGAAATGCTTGCGCTCGACCTGCGTCTCGGTGGCGGCGATTATATTTTCCATAATATCTGGATCAACCTTGCTGTATATCTGAATCAAAAAGAGAAGGGAACAAATTGGCAGAAGGGATGCGGGCTGTAAACTGCTATTTTCCCGGTTTTTTAGCGTGAAAGGAGATCTTTTTGCGCAATTTATTGCTCCTGACGGAAATGCAATTTCGCGCAGTCGGGGCACACGCCATGGCTGAAAGTGGCGGTGGTATGGGCGACGATGTAGTTCTCCACTTCGCCCCAGTATCCAGAGTCGTCGCGAATCTTTTTGCACCAGGCGCAGATGGGGAGTAATCCGGTGAGCGTGTTGACCTGTTCGAGCGCACGCTCCAATTCGTGGATCACCTGGGTTTTAGATTCCTCGATTACGTCCCGCGCCATGAGGGCCATGCGCAACTCCTCCAGATTCCGGCGCAGTTCCATTTGGGCCATCACCTGCCGGCTCAGCGCTATCAGGGCCTCTTTCTGCTCTTCGGTGAGGGTGCGGGCTTTCTGATCGATCACGCACAGTGTTCCCAGCAGGCCGCCGTCGCGAGCCTTCAGCGGCGCTCCGGCATAAAAGCGAATCTGGGGTCCGCCCACGACGGCTTTGAGATCGCAGAAGCGGGCATCGAGCGTCGTGTCGGGCACGATGAAAAGCTCCTCGCCCATGATGGCATGCGCGCAGATGGACTGGTCACGCGGGTCGCTGTCGTGGGTGAAGCCCACCTTGGATTTGAACCACTGACGGCCCGTATCGACCAGCGTCACGGTGGAAATGGGGGTGCCGCAGATGAAGGCCGCAAGCCGCGTTAAATCGTCGAATCCAGCCTCCGGTTTGGTGTCGAGGATCTTGTAGTCATTGAGGCTCTGGAGACGCTCGTTTTCGTTTACAGGAATGGGCGCATTCATGGCAGGGGCAGTCAGTGATGAAAGGGAGTAACGTGAAGTCGGTTGTGTAACAAAAGTTGCCAAACAAAAAGTGATAGTTTTGAACACTGAATGTTTAAAGCACGCTCCTTTGATCGGCAAGGGGACATGGAGCAGAAATTACTCCCCGCGGCACTGGAATACGCATTTGTAACGAAACGCAGAAATGCCCGGTGGGTTATATTAGTAAAAACGGTCCTGTGGATGAACACATTATCATAAGGCTTGCGATTTGAGCCTTGCATGATTTCAGAAAAATACGAAATCCGTTACACCCGCTTAGCACGGGACTCACGAAAGCAGATTGCCGAAACTATATGGCCCAACCTCATGAAGAATCCGGTCCACCCCAGAACCGCTCCCAATCGTCCCAGCGCAGCTTCTTTCGCCGTCGTGGGTTTTGGATCGTCGTCCTGCTCCTGGCCGGAGCGGGGCTCTACAGTTGTTTAAAAAAGCCGGCCACAAGCGAAGTGGAGGCCGGTGGAGACGAGAGCGGGGGACGACATGGAGCCGGGATGGCTAATCGAATGATGCCCGTGGGCGTCGCGACCGCTGCCACGGGAGACATTCGGGTTTACCAGACCGGGCTCGGCACGGTCACCCCGCTCACGACAGTGACCGTGAAAAGCCGCGTGACCGGCCAGCTCATGAGCGTGGCCTTCCAGGAAGGGCAGCTGGTGAAGCAGGGGGACGTCCTGGCCGAGATCGATCCACGTCCCTACGAAGCGGCTTTGCTGGCGGCACAGGGGCAGTTGAAGAAAGATCAGGCCGCGCTGAAAAATGCGCAACTTGATCTCGAGCGTGACCGCGTGCTGCTCTCGCAAAAAGCGACCACGCAGCAGACCTACGACACCCAGACTGCGCTGGTGATGCAGGATGAAGGCGCGGTCGATGCCGACCAGGGTAATGTGAACAATGCCCAACTCAACGTGGAGTATTCCCACATCACCGCGCCAGCCAGTGGCCGCGTCGGCCTGCGCCAGGTGGACCCGGGCAACATCATCCAGAGCACGGATACCAACGGCCTGGTCGTCATCACCGAGATGCAGCCCATGGGAGTGATTTTCACGATTCCCGAGGACAACCTGCCGGATGTGCTCTCGCAATTGCAGGCCGGGCAAAAGCTGGGCGTAGATGCGTATGACCGCGCCTTCCAGACGAAGCTGGCCAGCGGCACCCTGCTGACGACCGACAATCAGATCGACACCAGCACGGGCACGGTGAAGCTCAAGGCCACCTTTCCCAATGAGGATTACAAGCTGTTCCCCAATCAATTTGTGAACGTGCAGGTGCTCGTGCGCACGCTGCACGATCAAGTGCTGGTGCCCACCGCGGCCATCCAGGAGGGAGCGCAGAGCTCCAAGTTTGTTTACGTGGTCGAATCGGGGCAGACGGTGAAGGTGCAGAAGGTCACGCCGGGTTTGGTGGACGGCGACAATACGGCGATCAACGAGGGATTGCAGGCGGGCCAGGTCGTGGTGGTGGATGGGGCGGACAAATTGCGCGACGGCGCGAAGGTGCAGGTATCCCCGCCGGGAAACGGAGCCGCGACTCCCGCGGGCTCGCCACGGGCCGGCGGCCAGCACCATCACCGGCAGACTTCGTGAGATGAATCCATCCCGTCCGTTTATTTTACGACCGGTGGCGACTTCGCTACTGATGGTCGCGCTGTTGCTCGTAGGTATTGTCGCCTACCGGCAGCTCCCGCTCTCCGCACTGCCGGAGGTGGATTATCCCACCATCCAGGTGGTCACCTTTTATCCCGGCGCGAGTCCGGATGTGATGGCCTCCTCCATCACCGCGCCGCTGGAGAAGCAGTTTGGCCAGATGCCGGGGCTGAACCAGATGTCCTCCACCAGTTCCGGGGGCTCCTCGGCGATCACGCTGCAGTTCAGCCTCGCGCTTAGTCTCGATGTGGCCGAGCAGGAGGTGCAGGCGGCTATTAACGCGGCGGGCAACCTGCTGCCGTCGGATATTCCCGCCCCGCCGATTTACAACAAGGTGAACCCGGCTGACGCGCCGATTCTCACCCTTGCGCTCACCTCGAAGACGATGCCGCTGCCGCAAGTGGAAGACCTGGCGGACATCCGGCTGGCGCAGAAAATTTCGCAGGTCTCTGGCGTCGGCCTGGTAAGCATCAGCGGCGGTCAGCGTCCGGCCGTGCGCATCCAGGCGAATCCGGTCGCCCTCGCTGCGTATGGGATGAATATCGAGGATCTGCGCACGGCAATTGGCGCGGCCAACGTGGACCAGGCCAAGGGCAATTTCGACGGCCCGCACCAGGCCTACAGCATCGATGCAAATGACCAGCTTCGCTCGAGCAAGGATTACCAGGCATTGATTGTCGCCTATCGCAACGGAGCGCCCGTGCATCTCACCGATGTGGCAAAAGTGATCGACGACGCGGAGAACACCAAGCTCGCCGCGTGGGTCAATCAGGAGCCGGCCATCATTCTCAACATCCAGCGGCAGCCGGGGGCGAATGTGATCCAGGTGGTGGACCAGATCAAAAAGCTGCTGCCGCAATTGCAAACCGCCCTCCCTTCCGCGATCAACATCTCGGTGCTCACCGACCGCACCACGACGATCCGCGCCTCGGTGAAGGACGTGCAGTTCGAGCTCACCCTTTCCATCGCGCTGGTGGTGCTCGTGATGTTCCTGTTCCTGCGGAATATTTCGGCGACGATCATTCCCAGTGTCACCGTGCCGCTCTCCATCGTCGGCACCTTTGCCATCATGTATTTGTGGGGCTTCAGCTTGAACAACCTCACGCTCATGGCGCTCACGATTGCGACCGGCTTCGTGGTGGACGACGCGATCGTGATGATCGAGAACATCAGCCGCTATCTGGAGGAGGGCGATTCCCCGCTGGAGGCCGCGCTGAAAGGCTCGGCGCAGGTCGGGTTTACCATTGTCTCGCTCACGATCTCGCTCATCGCGGTCTTGATTCCGCTGCTGTTCATGGGCGATGTCGTGGGCCGCTTGTTCCGCGAATTCGCGATCACGCTGGCGGTCACCATCCTGATTTCCGCCGCCGTTTCGCTGACCCTCACGCCCATGATGTGCGCCACCATTTTGCGCCATGTGCCGGAGGAAAAGCAGGGGCGCTTCTATCACAGCATGGGCAGTTTCTTCGACCGCATGATCGCGGTTTACGGGCGCATGCTCACCTTCGTGCTCAATCACCAGACGATTACCCTGCTCGTTGCGCTGGCCACAGTGGGGCTCACCGTCTTGCTGTATGTGCTGATTCCCAAGGGCTTCTTCCCGGTGCAGGATACCGGCATCATCCAGGGCATTTCGGAGGCGCCGGAATCCGTTTCCTTCGCCGCCATGTCGGAGCGCCAGCAAGCGCTCGCCAAGGTGATCCTGCAAGATCCGGACGTGGAGAGCCTGTCGTCCTTCATCGGCGTGGATGGGACCAACACCACGCTCAACAGCGGCACGCTGCTCATCAACCTCAAGCCGCACGAGCAGCGCTCCCTCAGCGCTTCGCAAATCATCCAGCGGCTCCAGCCCAGTCTCGCGCAGGTCTCCGGCATCTCCCTCTTTCTCCAGCCGGTGCAGGACATCACGCTGGAAGACCGCGTAAGTCGCACCCAGTTCCAATACACCGTCGAAGATCCCAATCCCACGGAGTTGAGCGAGTGGGTGGCAAAAATGGTCGCGCGCTACCAGCAGATTCCCGAGCTGGCGGATGTTACCAGCGATTTGCAGGACGAGGGCTTGCAGGTGTCGCTGGATATTGACCGCAACACGGCCGCCCGCATGGGCGTCACCACCGCCGACATCGACAGCACACTCTACAGCGCCTATGGCCAGCGCATCGTTTCCACGATCTTCACGCAGTCGAACCAATACCGCGTGATCCTGGAGGCCGGGCCGGATTTCCAAAAGAGCCCGGTGGATTTGACGCATCTTTACCTCACGGGCAGCAGCAGTGGCAGCACTTCCTCCAGCGCCTCTTCGACGGGCGGCAGCACTTCCACTGGCACGGGCGCTTCCACGACCAGCAGCACGGCCTCCACGGGCACTAGCGCCGAGCCGCAGGTGCCGCTCTCTGCCATCGCCTCGGTGCAGGAGCAAAAGACACCACTGGTGGTGAACCATCTCAGCCAGTTTCCGGCGGCCACGATTTCCTTCAATCTCGCCTCCGGCGCCTCGCTGGGGGCCGCGGTGAAGGCGATCAATGCCGCAAATGCGGAACTCGGTACCCCCGCCAGTATCCAGACGTCTTTCCAGGGCGCGGCACTCGCTTTTCAATCCGCGCTGTCGAATGAAATCGTGCTCATCCTCGGCGCCATCGTCACCGTTTATATCGTGCTCGGCGTACTCTATGAGAGCTACATCCATCCAGTGACGATTCTTTCCACACTGCCCTCGGCGGGTATTGGGGCCTTGCTTGCGCTGATGCTGGCCGGCAGTGATCTCGGCGTAATTTCCATCATCGGCATCATCCTGCTCATCGGCATCGTGAAGAAGAACGCGATCATGATGATCGACTTCGCGCTCGATGCGGAGCGCAACGAGGGTAAGGAGCCGCGCGAGGCGATCTATCAGGCGTCGCTGCTGCGCTTCCGCCCGATCATGATGACCACGATGGCGGCGCTGCTGGGGGCGCTGCCGCTCATGCTCGGCACGGGCGTCGGCTCCGAGTTGCGGCATCCGCTCGGCATCAGCATTGTCGGCGGCCTCATTTTCAGCCAGATGCTTACCCTCTTTACCACGCCGGTGATCTACCTGTGGTTCGACCGCCTGTCCCGCCGCTTCCGCGGTGAGGATGACAGCAACGCCACGCTGCACGCATGAACTTCTCCGCGCTCTTCATCCGACGGCCAGTGGCGACCTCGCTGCTGACCCTCGGGATTGCCATCGCGGGCATCATGGCCTTCAACTTCCTGCCCGTCTCGCCGCTGCCGCAGGTGGATTTTCCGACCATCTCGGTGAATGCGAATCTTCCCGGCGCGAGCCCGGAGACGATGGCCTCCTCGGTGGCGACGCCGCTGGAGCGGCACCTGGGACGCATTGCCGGCATTACGCAGATGACCTCCAGCAGTTCGCTGGGCTCCACCCGCGTCACGCTGCAATTCGATCTCAGTCGCGATATCGACGGTGCGGCGCGCGACGTGCAGGCCGCGATCAATGCCTCACGCGTGGACCTTCCCTCCACGCTGCGCAGCAATCCCACCTACCGCAAGGTGAACCCGGCCGATGCGCCAATCATGATCATCTCGCTCACCTCGGATACGCTGAGCAAGGGCGATATGTACGACGCCGCTTCCACGGTCATCCAGCAAAAGCTCTCCCAGGTGGAAGGGGTGGGGGAGGTGGACGTGGGCGGAAGTTCGCTGCCCGCCGTCCGGGTGGAACTCAATCCCCTCGCGCTCAACAAATACGGGGTCGGGCTGGAGGACGTGCGCACAGCGCTGACCGCAGCGAATGCCAACCGCCCCAAGGGCAGCGTGGAAAGCGGCGACCAGCACTGGCAGATCTATGCCAACGACCAGGCGAAGAAGGCCAAAGACTATGTCCCGCTGGTCATCAGCTACTCCAATGGTGATCCGGTGACCCTTTCCTCGGTGGCGCAGGTGACCGATTCGGTCGAGGACTTGCGCAACATGGGCCTTGCGGATGGCAAGCCCTCGGTGCTGGTAATCATTACCCGGCAGCCGGGAGCGAACATCATTGAGACGGTGGACCGCATCAAGGCGTTGCTGCCATCCTTGCAGGCCGCGATTTCCCCGGCCATCACGTTGAATACGGCGATGGACCAGACCATCACCATTCGTGCGTCGCTGCACGATGTGGAGTGGTCGCTGATTGCCTCGGTGATCCTCGTCGTGGCGGTGGTGTTCTTTTTCCTGCGCAATGTCCGGGTGACGGCGATTCCCAGTGTGGCGGTGCCCATCTCGCTCATTGGTACCTTTGGCGTGATGTATCTCTGCGGGTTCAGCCTGGATAATCTCTCCCTCATGGCGCTCACGATTGCGACCGGCTTTGTCGTCGATGATGCCATTGTCGTTCTGGAGAATATCACCCGTCACATCGAGGCGGGCATGACGCCGCTGCAGGCCGCGTTTCAAGGCACGCGCGAGGTCGGGTTTACCGTGGTTTCCATGAGCATTTCGCTGGTGGCGGTGTTCATTCCGATTCTACTCATGGGCGGCATCGTGGGGCGGTTGTTGCGTGAGTTTGCGCTCACGCTTTCGGTGGCGGTACTGGTCTCGCTGGTGCTTTCACTCACCACCACCCCGATGATGTGCGCCCGGCTGCTGCGGCATGAGCCCGCGAATGGCCACGGCCGCCTTTATCGCCTCAGCGAGCGGTTCTTCAACGGGTTGCTTTCCCTCTACGACCGCACGCTCCAGTGGGCGCTGAAGCATTCCCGCGTGATGATGCTCCTGATGTTGATCACGATCTGTCTGAACGTGTATCTTTACATCATCGTGCCGAAGGGATTTTTTCCCCAGCAAGACAATGGGCGCGTAATCGGCAATATCCAGGCCGACCAGTCCATTTCCTTCCAGGCGATGCAGCAAAAGCTGCAGGCGTTTGTGAATATCATCCACGCCGATCCCGCCGTGTCATCCGTGGTGGGATTCACCGGCGGCGGCGAGGTGAACAGCGGGCACATGTTCATCTCTCTGAAGCCGCTTGCGGATCGAAAACTCAGCGCCGACCAGGTGATCGGGCGCCTGCGCGGGAAACTCTCGCATGTGCCCGGGGCCACTTTGTTGATGCAGGCGGCGCAAGACATTCGGGTGGGCGGGCGCCAGAGCCAGGCCCAGTATGAATACACCCTGCAGGGCGACAGCTTCCCCGAGCTGGTCCAGTGGGAGCCGCAAATCCTGCAGGCGATGCAGGGGCTGCCCCAACTGGTGGATGTAAACACCGACTTGCAGAACAAGGGCTTGCAAGCCTCGCTGGTGATCGACCGGGCCACCGCCACCCGGCTGGGCGTCTCCATGTCGCTCATTGATTCCACGCTCTACGATGCCTTCGGCCAGCGGCAGGTCTCGGTGATTTACGACCAGCGCAACCAGTACCACGTGATCATGGAGGTCGCGCCCGAATACTGGCAGAATCCCGAGACGCTCAAGAAAATCTACCTGAAAACGAACAGTGGGGCGATGGTGCCGCTCAGCGCGGTGGCCCGTTTCGAAACCACCACTACGACGCTGGGGGTGAACCACCAGGGGCAGTTTGCAGCGATCACCATCTCCTTCAATCTCGCGCCGGGGGTGGTGTTGAGCGATGCGGTGACGGCCATCAACGATGCGGTAGCCAAAGCGCACGTGCCCCGCACGATCAACGGCAGTTTCCAGGGCACGGCGCAGGTCTTTCAGGACTCGCTTTCCACCGAGCCGGTGTTGATTCTCGCCGCCCTGGTCACCATCTACATCGTGCTGGGAATTCTCTACGAAAGTCTCGTCCATCCGCTCACGATTCTTTCCACGCTGCCCTCGGCCGGCGTGGGCGCGATTCTGGCGTTGATGATTACCGGGACGGAACTGAGCATCATCGCACTCATCGGCATCGTGCTCCTCATCGGCATTGTGAAAAAGAACGCGATCATGATGATCGATTTCGCACTCATTGCCGAGCGCGAGCACGGCAAGTCCTCCATGGATGCCATTTATGAGGCATGTCTGCTGCGTTTTCGCCCGATCATGATGACGACCATGGCCGCCATGCTGGGGGCAATGCCGCTGGCCCTGGGCACGGGGACTGGCTCCGAGCTGCGGCGGCCGCTGGGCATTGCGATTGTTGGCGGGCTGGTTTTCAGCCAGCTGCTTACGCTCTACACCACCCCGGTGGTGTACCTCTACCTCGATAAATTCCGGCTCTGGTGCCAGCGGCTGTGGGCCCGGCAGGCCGTCGTCGCCCCGGTGGCTTGACGGGACAGGGGATTCAACCTCGCGGGGCCGGGAGTTCCCGTGCTAAATAAAGGCATTCAATTACCCGCCCAATGGTTCGTCTTTCCTCTCACTCGCTTGGCGTCGCGTGCGCCCTGGTTCTAGCTGTATTTGCCTTCACTACTGCACGGTTGCATGCGGAGACGGATCTTCTCCCCCACGCGCAAATCGCGGCCAAACATTATGGCAACGATGCGCCCTGGTTTGAAAAAAACATTCCATTCTTCGAATGTTCCGATTCCACCCTCGAGGACGTCTATTACTACCGCTGGCAGCTCTACAAAGCGCATTTGAAGGACCTCGGCGCGCCCGGCTACCTGGTGACCGAATTTCTCGGCGATGTGTCGTGGTCGATCCGTCCCTGGCAGAGCTTGAACGATGCGACGCCGTTTCACATCATGGAAGGGCGCTGGTTGAAGGACGACCGATACATGAACGACTACATCACATTCATGGACTCGGGCGGAGGCAATGACCGGCACTTCAGCGAGGCGATTGCCGCGGCCACCTACGGGCGTTACCTCGTGAATGGCGACCGCGCCCTCGCGACGAAGCAGTTATCCGCGATGGAATACCTCTTTAATGCGTGGCAGGATCATTACGACTACGCGAAGGGGCTTTATTTCATCGAACCCTTGCTGGATGCAACGGAGTTCACCATTTCCTCGATCGATGCCTCGGATGGCAAGGGCGGCTTCCGTGGGGGACAGGCGTTTCGGCCTTCGATCAACAGCTTCATGATTGCGAATGCGCGCGCGATCAGCAAATTCGCGGAGCTCGCGGGTGATGCGATGGCCGCCCGGAAATATGCGGCAATTGCGGACCGGCTCAAGACGACCATGCAGGATGCGCTGTGGAATGAAGGCTTCCAGCATTTCGTGGATCGTTTCCAGGCCAGCAACAAGTTTGTGCACTACTGGGATTTCATTCGTGGGCGCGAGTTGGTGGGCTATGTGCCGTGGTATTTCGAGGTGCCCGACGACAACGACAAATACGCGGCCTCGTGGAAGCATCTCCTTTCACCGGATGAGCTCGCGGGCAAATACGGCCTGCGCACCAACGAGCCGTCCTACGAGCATTACATGCATCAGTATATCTTTGAGAAGACGGGGGAGCCGGAATGCCAGTGGAACGGCCCGGTCTGGCCCTTTCAAACCACTTTTGCACTCGGCGGCATGGCGAACCTGCTCAACGACTATCATCAAAACGTCGTGACCCGCGACGACTACGTCCGCCTGTTAAAGCAATACGCGCAGATGCATTATCTGAACGGTGCGCTGGATTTGCAGGAGGACTACAATCCCGATGACGGCAAGGTGATCGTGGGGCTCTATCGCAGCCATCACTACAACCACTCCGGGTTCAATGATCTGATCATCACCGGCCTTGCGGGCTTGCGTCCGCGCGCGGACGATGTGCTGGAGGTGAACCCGCTCCTTCCCACGGAGGCCAGCTCACCGCAGGCGATCTCCTACTTCTGCCTCGATGGGGTGCGCTATCATGGGCAACTGGTCACGATCCTCTACGACCGCGATGGGAAGCATTACCAGAAGGGCGCGGGGCTCTCGGTGTACATGAATGGAAAGCGGGTAATTGCACCTTCGCCCCTTGGCCGTAAAACGGTGGCGATTGGAAAGCCGGAAGTCATCCTGTCCTCGTCGGGAATCGACCTGGCCGTGAACCCGGCTGGCGCAGGCTTCCCGGCGCCCTCCGCTTCGGTCAATCCCGATCCGAAGGATCTGTTGCAGGCCGTGGATGGCCGCATCTGGTTCTTCCCGAATGTGCGCAACTACTGGAGCACCGAGGGGTCGAAGGCCGATGAAGACTGGTATGCCGTGGACTTCGGTACCGAGAAGCAGCTCGCGAGCGTGAGCCTCGCCTTCTACGACGATGGGAAGCAATTCGCGACCCCGAAGCAATACACGGTGCAGGTATGGAACGGCAGCGACTGGACTGCGGTCTCCGGGCTCAAATGCCAGCCCGCAGCCCCGCTCAGCAACGGAGCCAACACCGCCAGCTTCACGCCCGTGAAAACGACCAAGCTGCGCGTTTTGTTCAAGAACGCCACGCCCGCCGCAACGGCTTTGGTGGAATTGAAGGCATTCGCCGCAAAGTAGGGATTTTTCCCGGGTCCAACTGCCAGTCATCCCGAGCGAAGTCGAGGGATCCCGTGCAAGTGGCCGGTGACGCCAACTGCAATTGGTGCCTTGTCAAATCAACGCAGATTGTAAATCACGCCCCAAGCCACTCGGTCGGGATTTATTGCTCTCAGATGGAAATAGAAGTGAGCAATGATCTCCGCTGCGCTCCGATTCTCGACTACGCTCGGGATTACGCCGTTGATTGGCTGTTTAAATCTGCGTTAATCTGCGGATCGCCCCAAAAATTACGCCAGGCAGAAATCCACGTCCTGCTTCCCCAGGTCCACCCGCGAAACCATCACTTCGATTGGATCACCCATTTTGAAGACCTTGTGCTGGCGCCGGCCGACGAAGCGCTGCCGCACGTTGTCGAACTGGTAGTAATCGTCGGTGAGATCGGAGACATGAACCATGCCGCCCTGCTGGCAATCGGGCAGATCCACGATCAGGCCGAAGTGGCGCACCTCGACGATGATGGCGCGGAAGACCCCGGGCTTCTTCGATTTGAGCTGGTTGAGGAAGAATTCGAGCTTCTTCAGCTTGGTGGAATCGCGCTCGGCATCTGCCGCAACGCGTTCGGTGGCGGAGATATGTTCGGAGACAAAAGGGAGCGGTTTCGGCGCGGGATTGGAGTGCTTCTTGTTCACGCCGAAGAGCACACGATGCACCACCAGATCGGCGTAACGCCGGATCGGGCTGGTGAAATGGGTGTAGTTCACCTTCGCCAGGCCGTAATGCCCGCGGGGATCGATCTCATACACCGCGCGCTTGAGGCTGCGCAGGAAGCCGGTCTTGACGACGTGCTCCTCGGGCTTGCCCCGGATGGAGGCCAGTAGTTTTTGCACTTCGGGTCGCTTGGTCAGGTCACCGCAGCGGAAGCCGTGACTGATCGCAAATTCGCGGAATTCCGCGAGCTTGTCCGGATCGGGATTGTCATGCACGCGGTAGATGCTGGGGCGCTTTTGGTATTTGATTTCCTTCGCGACGGCCTCGTTGGCCGCCAGCATGAATTCCTCGATGAGCTGGTGCGAAATGTCGTTTTCCATTCGCTCCAGACGGACGGCGCGTCCATGCTCATCGAGCCAGATTTTCACCTCCGGGAAATCGAGGTCGAGCGAGCCGGCGGCGAAGCGTTTCATGCGTAACAAGGAGGCAAGTTGCCAGGCGGTTTGCACCCGCTCTTTCAATTCGGGCGTCACTTTCAATGGCGTGGGCTTGGCGTCGAGATGCACGTGGCCGCCGCGCTCGTAGTTCGGAGTCGGGGGCGGGGTGCGATTTTCCAGAATCGCGAAGGCCTGCCGGTAGGTGAGCCGCGCCGCGCTGCGGATCACGCTCTTGCCAAAGCGGGCCTTGCCGGGGTGGCCCGTCTTGTCGAAGTCCATGAAGACCGAGAAAACGAGCCGCTCCACCTGTGGCTTGAGGCTGCAAATGCCGTTGCTCAGCGTCTCCGGCAGCATGGGAACCACCCGGTCGGCAAGATAAACACTGTTCCCGCGATGCAGCGCCTCGCGATCAAGGGCGGTGCCGGGCCGCACATAATGCGAAACATCCGCGATATGCACGCCGAGCCGCCAGCCCTGTGCGGTCTTTTCCACATGGATCGCATCGTCGAAATCCTTCGCATCATCGGGGTCGATGGTGATGATGAACTGGCCGCGCAAATCTTCGCGCTTCGCGATTTCCTCCTCGGGAATGGCCTCTTCGATTCGCTCCGCCTCGGTCATGACATTGGCGGGAAAATGCTCCGGCAGATTGTAGCGGCGAATGATGCCGAGCATGTCCACGCCGGGGGCGTTCTCCGGGCCGAGCACTTCCACCACCTTGCCCCGCCAGAAGTCCGGCTTCGAGGAGCCAAAATCGAGCTGTGCCACCACCTTGTCGCCGCCGCGAAAGGGTTCCGGCCCCTCTGGTTTGACAAAAACCTCGCGGGGCAGCCGGGGATCATCGGGAATCACGAACCAGCGGTTCTGCTTCTTTTGCAGGACGCCGACCACCGGCAGCTTCGCGCGCTCGACGACCTTTGCCACGCGCCATTCCGGGGTGGAAACGTCGCCTGACCGCGCGTCTCCCCGCCGGGCTCCGCGACGAACGTCGCTCACCGGCTCCACGAGGACCCGGTCGCCATTGAGGGCCATCCCGAGCTGGTGCGCAGCCACATGCACGTCGCCGATGCCATTTTCGCCGAGCACGTGCGCATCCCCGCGCCGGTGCATTTGCAGAATCCCGGTAATTGATTTAGCCACGCGTATTTATCGCTGGTTTACCGGCGGGGCACAATAGCTGATTTGGCGGAGCCGCGCCGTTTCATGAAAGCGCCGGGCTCGCGGCTAGAATGCGAACCCGAAGCTGAAGTGAAATGCCCCCATGTCCTCGCCCGGCCGTCGGTCTGGATTGTAGCCATAATCCAGTCGCAGCGGCCCGATGGGCAGTTTGTAGCGCAGCCCCGCGCCCACGCCGTAGCGCATATCGCTGAAGGCGTCGGTGGCGGTCTGCCCCACGGAGCCCGCATCGCAAAAGAGCGCCCCGCCGAGATCGCCCACGAGCGGGAAGTCATATTCCACGTTGATGACGCTGAAGGAATTGCCCCCAATCGGAAACCCATGGCGATCGTGCGGTCCCAGATCGCGCTCGGTAAAGCTGCGCACACTGCGGCTGCCGCCGTTGAAGAAACGCTCGTCGATCGGCACCGGCTTGCTGCCCGTGGCCTCCAGCGCCCCCGCCCGGAGGCCGAAGCCCAGCATCGAGCGCCCAATCGGCACATAGTAGGCCGCGCTCATCGTGCCGCGAATGAGATCAATGGAGCTGCCCAGCGCGCTGGTTGCATATTCCACTGCCCCGTTTACCACCAGTCCCGCCGGGTTGAGCGGGTCTTTCCGCAGATCGAAGCTTTCGGTGAGGCCGACGCTGTTCACGTGATAACTCGTCTGTCCAAGATCGACTGCATCGATTCCGGTGCCGGTGACACTGACAATCCGCGTCTGGAGGAAAGCGGCGAGATTGAGGCTCTTGGTAAGTTGATAGGAAAGCTGCTCGCGCGCTCCGTATTCGACTTTGTCGTAACCGTCGAAACTCACCGAGATGCCGTAGAGCCGGATCTGCTCGGCAAAGCTGCTGTCGAGGAACCACGGGTCGGAGTAGAGGATTTCTCCTTTGATGTAGCGCTGGGAAAACTCGAGGCTCGTGGTGAGCGGACGCCCGGTGCCGAACAGGTCGAGATCGCCCAGGGAAATCCCCAGGATGAATCCTTCATAAGTCCCGTAGCCGGTGGAGAAGCCCACTTCCTTCGCCGGAGCTTCCTCCACGTCGAGATCGAGCGCCACCGTGTTGTCCGGCATCGCCTTGGGGGTCACCCGCAGGCGCTTGAAGAGCCCGGTGCGCATGAGATCGCGAAAGACGGTGTCCAGGGCGGCGGGATTGTAAATCTGCCCCGTGAGCTTGCCGAAGCGCTTGGGCAGGAAGTTCGCATGCAGCCGCTCCATGCCATGCGCGTTGATCGCGCCGAAGTGAAAGACCGGCCCTGACTTCACGGTGAAATGCACCGGCACCACGCCGCTGACTGCGGTGGTGGGATCGCTGTCCGTTTGGATCGCGACCTGAAAATAGCCGTGCGTCTTGTAAAAATAGCCAACCGCCCGCTCCATGTTCGTCACTTGAAAGGGCGTATAGGGCAGGTCGGAAAACTTTTTGATCTCCGACAGCAGCGTTGCGCGGTCAAAAGGCACATCGCCGGTAAAGGTGATCGCGCCGAAATGATACTGCGTTCCCTCGTGAATATTCACCAGCACATCCGCCTTCTTGTTGTCGGGGCTGAAGGTGAATTGCGGATCGGAGATCGTCACGTCGAGGAAACCTTCGCCGGAATACATGCCGCGCAGCCGGTCCACCCCGGTTTCCACATCGGAGGCGACGAAGGGGAGTGTCTTTTGCAGCGCCGAGAAACGTTCCCGCGTGGTGCCCACGATATATTCGCGCAGCACGGGGGAGGGGAAATGCGCGTTACCGGCAAAGTTCACCTCGCCGAGCGCGACGAAGGGGCCCTCGTTGATCGTCAGGGTGAGTGTGTTCCCCGCGATTCCCCATTGCACCTCGGCCTTCGCATAGCCCTGGTTGTGATAATATAGCCCGAGGAAAAACGCGGCATCATCGGCCGCTGCCGGCGTGAGCCCGCTTTGGCGAATGGTTTCGAGTTGGTCGTGGATGGCGTTCTTGAGCTGTTCTTCCTTATAATGAGCTGCGCCTTTGAAGATCACCGGCACGTTGGGCGTTGTCACTGGCGGCGTCGGTGAGGCGGCCGGATTCGGCATGAAAGTTGGTGCGGCGGCCTGGGCCGTGATCGTGACCGCTAAAAAAAGAAGGATGAAAAGACCGCGCACGTTCACTTGAATCGAATGAGGTATTTCACCTGGCCGGTGAGGTTGCCTTGCACATCGAGCGCGCCGACGAGGTACACACGCTTGGTCAACTGGAACTGCGCCGAGACATCCTGATGCCCCGTGCGCGGGTCCACGCCGCCGATGTCGAACTCGAAGCGGTCGAGGAACGAATCCTTTTCCGTCGCTTCGGAGTGCTTGAAAATCTTGCGATAGAGCGACTGGAAGGCGAGCACCGCCGCGCGTCCCGCCACCGCATTGCCGTTGCTGGTAATTTCGCTCGTCGTCAGCCCCGTGGCGAGCAGCGAGATGATCTCCTCCTGCGGCAGCGGCGGCTGGCTGGTGAAGATGGTGAGCGGATTCGAGGGATCGCCGTAAATATAGACCGAGATGTCGTAGCCGCGCATGGAGGAGCTGCCCTGGAGGTCGAGCTGGGGCGTAAAGGGGTCGTCCTTCGTGAAATAGACATACCCATACGGCACCTCCAGTTTGCTGAAGGGCAGCGAGGCCACGAAGTTGTCCACTTCCGCATAGCCTTCGAGATAAAGCGTGCGCCCCGTCCCGCCGAGGTGCAGATCGGTCTCCACCGCGCCTTTTGCCAGGTTGCCCGCCACCATGAAGGGATCACTGGTCTTGATCGCCACGTCGAAAGTCCAGTCCGCCACCGGCTTTGCCGTAATCGAGACCTGCGGCTGATTGATGCCGGGATTTGGTGCCGGGCGGCCGGGAAGCTGGATAGGCAGGATCTCGATGTCGCGGAAAAACCGGCTCTTGGTGATGTCCACCGAGCCCTTCACCTTTGCCGTCGCCAGCGGGCCGTCGATGTGGATGTCGGAGTTGGCGCGCAGCGTCACCGAGTCGTTACGGGCGAGCAGCGCGTTGTCCGCCTTGAAGCGCAGGGCGAGCGAGGGCTGCTGGAGATTCGCGACGTCCACCGTGCCCTCAAGATTCACCTGGCCGCCCGCGATGCCGCCGCCACAGCGCTTGACCACGATTTTTTTCCCTTCGTAGCGAATATCGGCGCCGAATTGATTGACCGCCGGCAGACTCTGGTTGTTGAAGCGCAGGGCCGGGATGTTGAGCTGTGCCTGCCCGCGGAGATCAGGATTACCCACTGTTCCCGTCGCATGCAGGTCGAGCGCCAGGGTGCCCTCGATATAGCGAATGGCAGGCGCCATTTTTCCCACGAAGGCAATCGATGACGCCGGGAGTGTGGCGTCGAGTTTCACCGGCGTTTGCGGATCGAGCTTTTTGCTCTGGATCAGCTTCTCCATATCCAGCGCTGTTTCGCCATGCAGGGTGAGCGGCTGCATCTGCGACTGCTTGATCGTGCCATCCAGGGTGGATTGCTTTTTGGCGATGTGAAATTGCAGGCTCGCATCCGTCGGGCCGATCGCGGCGGTCTGCGGCGCGCTGAGCTTCTTCGCGTCGAGCTGGATCGTGGCTACGGGCAGGGCAAGGGTTCCGGCGGCGAGCAGGTTCATTGAAATATTTCCGCTCACCGGCGACTTCTGGCCAAAGCTGCCGAGCAGCTTGTCGAGATCGAGATTGTCCGCCTGCAAATTCGCGGCGATCCGGCCATCGAGCGGGAAAAGCTGCGCGGGCTGCTGGTATTTGGAAAGGATGCAGGGGATGATGATGAAGCCATCCAGCACTCGCAGCTCGTTCTGGTCGAGCGCCATGTCGTGCAGGCGCAGCTTGCCTTCCGCCAGTTCCAGCTGTCCCACGAAATGGCTCGGCCCGCTGGCGATGTCGAGATCGGGGAACGTCGCCTTCTCCGGCGTATAGGTGCCGCTGAGCTGCGCATGGTCGATCTTCGCGCCGCTGCTTTCCACCTTGTCCGCCACCACCTGCAGCCAGCCGTGATGCGCCTGCGGCTGCAAGGTGCCGCTGCCCAGCCAGTCCGCATGCAACGAGCCGGCGAGCGCTGCCGTGGGATTCGCCGCGTGGAGCAGGGGATTGAAGATGCCCAGATCGGCGACGCTCGCTTGCAGGCGTCCGGAATAGGCATTCGGCGAGTCGAGATTGATCTGCGCCCACGCGTTCACAAAATCGCGTCCGTTGATGTCGAGGAACAGTTCGGTGAACTGGACCACGCGATCCTGCAGCGTCAGGCGCGTGTTGAGCTTCTGCGTGTTGAAGCCCTGGAAATTCAGGCTCGTTCCCGCCAGCGTGGCCTCGCCGCGGTAAATATTGTTTTGGTGATGCAGGCTGCCGCTGCCTTCGAGCGCGCCGTTGAGCGATTTCAAATTCTGCTCGGCATTGAACCCCGCCAGATTCGGCGCGTGCAGGGTGAAGTCGATCGAGAACGGCGTGGTCGTGATCTGCTTCAAGTCCGTCGGCAGCACCGCGCTTCCCTTTAGCGCAAAGTTATTTTGCATCCGGGAAAAAGTGAGGCTCGCAACCTCTACCTTCTCGTGCTGGTTGCTGGCGCTCAGCGTTCCCTGATCCAGATCATACTGATTTAAGCGGAGGTTTTGAAAGGCCACGCTGAGCTGGCTCACCAGGCCATCCAGCGGCCTGACCGGGCGGGGAATCATCGTGTTTGTCGCGTTGACGGTGAATTCCGCGTGCCCGGCATCGATCTGGTCGCTGGTGAGTTTGTCGATCGCACCGGTGACATGCAGTCCGATGTCGCGCTGGCGGATTTCAATCGAACCGGAGCCGGTGAAGGAGCCGCTGTGGAATTGCGGGAGCAGGGTCGGCACCTTGGGAATCTCCGCCTCGAATTGTAGATGTCCCACATCATTGACCACAGCCAGGGAGACATTTGCCCCTGCGCCCTTGTAGCGGCCCACCATCTTGATGGTGCGTGCGTTGGAGTCGAGCGTAAGCGTGTCCACGCCGTTCAGCTTGTCGAGGTAGAGCCCGTTCACCTGCACGATGCCGCGATCATTGCTGGCATTCGCCTGGATGTTGTCCCAGATGCCATAACCGGGAATTTCAAAGTGACCGATCTTGATCGGGCCATTCTCCCCGGGCAGGATATGCGCACTGGCTTTTTCCACGCGGAAATCGCCGGCCGGGGTGTGCGAGATGAAGTTGATGTTGTCCCCGGCAACGTTGCGAATGAAGAGCCCGGGATTATGAAAGAGATCGTCCCACTTCATGATCTGCGTTTTCTTGTGCCCGAGCTTTTCCGCGATCTCGTCGTTGGGCCGCATTTCGACAAAGACATTGCGCGCCTCCACTTCCTCGAGGCCATGGGTAAAGTCGCCTCGAATCAGCTTTAGCAAATGATACCGTGCACTGGCGTGTTCGATCTCGATGTTCACGATCTCGCTCGGCCCGGTCGGGACAATCTTCAAGTGATCGATCGTCAGCGAAGTGAAGAGCGACCCCTGCAGGTCGAAGGAAATTGCGAGATTCTGCGTCGGCCCCAGCTTCGCCGCGGCATATTTGATCAGCGCAAAGCGGCCCAGATAAGCCCCGGCCAGCGCCGCGAGAAACAGGAAAAACGCGAGCAGGGCGCAAAACGCCAGTTTGCGCAGACATCCAGTTCGCTTCTTTTTTTCCGGTGCAGTTTCCTGTGGCTCGGTCACTGGGCCGCAAGGTAACAGGGATTTTTCCAAGGGGGCAAGAAATCAACGCCTCGGAAGCGAAAGCGCCAAAAACGCAAAAGAGCGTTTTCGCGGAGCAGACGTTTTTCGCGCTCTGTCTCGTCATTCTGGCTTCGTGTTCTCCTGATTCCCCCTCGTTACCAGGCTCCAGCCTGGTAACGCACCTTGTCTGCGAGGCTCCAGCCTCGTGCTCCCGCGCCTGCATTTACTCTATTCCATCCGTGATCATCCGCGCCATCTGCGGTTAAAACTGCTTCTTCCTTCGTGGTTAAATCAACCCCGCGAATATTTACAGGCATGGCTTCCCGCAGGCGCGATTTTCGGGCACACTGCGAATTGATGGGTATGGGATCTGAATTTAAAAGCGTCGAAGCCGTTCCAGCAACTGCCTTGGGCCGGATCGTGCGAATCGTAATCCTGGCGATCAAGCGGTTCTCGGAAACTGATGCCTCCGAGCGCGCCGCTGCATTCGCTTACTACGCCTTTTTCGCCATCTTCCCGCTGTTGCTCATCTTCGTCACCGTCGGTTCGATGTTCTTCGATTACACCGAAACCGCCACCAAGATCATGGATGAGGTTGGCGGCTACATTCCCTCCATTTCGCAGGACTCCGACGGGCGCAACAGCGTGTTGGGGGTGGTGCAGACCGTAGTTTCCTCCCGGCGCAGCGCCGGTCTCATTGCCTTTGTCGTGGTGGTCTGGAGCGCGCTCGGCTTTTTCCAGGCCCTCGTGCGTGGCGTGAACCGGGCCTGGGGGACGAAGGAATACGCCTGGTGGCGGCTGCCGATTCAAAACCTGCTCATGCTGGCCGTCCTGGGAACGGCCCTGCTCCTGGGGATGGTCGCGCCGCCGGTGCTCGCTGCCATCCAGGCATTGGTGAAGACGAATTTTCCATTGGTGGGGGCGATCTTCGTGCTGGCCCACACGCTCATCCCGCTGGCGGTGACGGTCTATGGTTTTACCATGTTTTACAAATTCGCGCCCCGCCTGCATCCCCCCTTTCGCGAAGTCTGGTTGCAGGCGCTCGTTGTCTCCCTGGCCTTGCAGTTGCTGCAACGCCTCTTCGTGCTCTACGCCAGCAACTTTCACAACTTCAACCAGGTCTATGGCGCGCTGGGCGGCGTCCTGGCGCTGCTGATGTGGATCTATCTCTCCGGTTCGGTGATCATCTTTGGCGGCTGCCTCTGCGCTGCCGCTGCGGAGGTGAAAAAAGCGGCCGCGATCGAAAAGTAAGTTTTGGAACCCGTGCGGGCTTGTTGGAGAGAAGCCTGTCGATTGCAGCGGCCTCGCGCCCCTTTCTCCAGGCGAGTCATGTCTCGCCAGTCCGATCTCCGCTCTTTGTCCTGCTCTTGCTCTTGCTCTTTAGGTGAGTTTGGCGCGGTTCACCTGCCTCTCTGCTCTGGGCTTCAGAGCAGGAGCAGGAGCAGGAGCAGGACAAAGAGCAAGAGCTCATCCACCGCGCACGCTTTCCTCTTGCGAACTGCCGCGATTTTTCTTTCGCTCGCGGCCATGCCTCTTGTCGATAAGCCCCTTTCCGAACTTCAGGACTACCAGGGAATCAATCCGCGTCCGGCGGATTTCGATGAATACTGGAACGAGGGGCTGGCCGAAATGGAGGCGCTCGATCCCAAGGTGGAACTGATCCCCGCGCAGTTCCAGGCTCCCTTTGCGGAATGTTTCGATCTTTATTTCACCGGCGTGGGCGGCAGCCGCGTCTATGCCAAGTATCTGGCGCCTCGCGGTGCGGAAAACGCCCCGGCCATTCTGAATTTCCACGGCTATCGCGGGCATAGTGGCGACTGGATGGAAAAGCTCGCCTTCCCCGCCGCCGGCTTTGCGATCGCGGCGATGGATTGCCGCGGGCAGGGCGGCAAAAGCGAGGACCTCGGCGGGGCCCGGGGAAGCACCTATGAAGGCCACATCGTGCGCGGGCTGGGCGATGCCGATCCGAAGCGCCTGGCTTTCCGTCAAATCTTTCTCGATACCGCGCTGCTGGCCAAAATCGTTGCCGGCTTCCGCGAGGTCGATGCCGGGCGCATGGGCGCGTATGGCGAATCCCAGGGCGGCGCGCTCACGCTCGCCTGCGCCGCGCTCGCCCCGCACCGGATCAAGCGCGCCGCGCCCACCTTTCCCTTCCTCTCCGATTACAAACGCGTGTGGGAGATGGATCAGGCGAAGGACGCCTACGCGGAACTGCGTTACTTCTTCCGTATGTTCGACCCGCGGCACGAGCGCGAGCACGAGATTTTTACCCGCCTGGGCTATGTGGATGTGCAGCACCTGGCGGCCCGGATTCGCGGGGAGGTTCTGATGGGAACGGGGTTGATGGATACGGTGTGCCCGCCCTCCACTCAATTTGCCGCTTACAATAAAATCACCTCGAAGAAGCACATGGAGATTTATCCGGACTTCGCGCATGAACTCCTGCCCGGCTTCCGCGACAAAGTCTTCCGTTTCCTTACGGAACTGTAGCAATCTGGTTCCTGGCTGGCATTTGCGCGAAAAGCCCGGTAAATTCCTCGTGATTTATGCATCACGACGATTCGACCCGCTGGCGGCACACCCACAATTTCGCCCCCGATTCCTCCCTCGCGGAAAAGCGGACCCGCATCGTCGTCGCGATCACGGCGGCGATGATGGTGATCGAAATCACCGGCGGTCTTCTCTTCCATTCCATGGCCGTGCTGGCCGATGGCTGGCACATGGGCACGCACGTCTCGGCCTTCCTCATCGCCGCGCTCGCCTACCGCTTCATGCGCAAGCACGCCGGTGATCCGCGCTACAGCTTCGGTACCGGTAAGATGAGTGCGCTGGGGGGATTCTCGAGTGCGATTGTGCTTTCGGTGGTCGCCTTTCTCATGGCCGGGGAATCGGTGCGCCGTTTCTTCGAGCCGCAGCCCATTCATTTCAACGAGGCGATTGGCATCGCCGTAGTGGCGCTGGCGGTGAATTTGATTTGCGCCTTTCTGCTCGGCTCAGGCCATCATCACCACGGGCACGAGCATCATCACCACGATCATGGCGATCACGATCATCATGGCCACGACCACGGCCATCACCACCATGGCGATTTGAATCTTCGCGCCGCCTATTTGCACGTGCTGGCGGATGCCATGACCACGCTGCTGGCGATTGGTGCCTTGCTGGTGGGCAAGTATTTCGGCGGGTGGTGGCTCGATCCAGTGGTGGGCCTGGCGGGCAGCATCGTCGTGTTCTCATGGGCTTTGAGCCTGCTCAAGGCGACCAGCGGCATTCTGCTCGACCGCACGCCGGAGAGTTGCGACCTGCCCGAGGAAATCCGCAAGGCCGTGGAAGCCGATGGCGATTCCGTGATCACCGACCTGCACGTCTGGCAGGTGGGCGAGGGGCGCTACGCCGCCATCGTGTGCATCGTGGCGGAGCATCCGAAGCCAGTGGAGGACTACCGCGAGCTCTTCCGGGAACACGAGGAACTGCTGCACGTGACCGTGGAAGTACAGCCCTGCGCCGGCCACGAGACACCTGCCGTGGCTTGATTGGAATCGCTCCACCAGTTTCCGAAACCGATGGCGGGCTCTCGACCAGTTAAGCAAACCGATGTCACCCCGAGCGAAGTCGAGGGGCCTCAAAATTTTCTGTGCTGGGAAAGCATGGGAAATCCCTTTGGCGACGAGGCGGTAAGGTTCGCCAGAAAAATATGAGGTCATTCGACTCCGCTGGCGCTCCGCTCCCAAAGAACGACCGAGAAAGACGGCGCGGAAATAGAGTCCGCGAAAAACGCCAAATTCGCGAAAAGGAAGATCCCTTTTCGTGTTTTTCGCGTCTTTCGCGGACCAAAAAGTTCTGCTGCGCCTTTCAATCCCGCCCCGCGGGTTGGATGTCTCAGGATGACATCGGATAGCTAAGCGATGTAAAACGTGGGTCCGGCTCTTCAATCGAAAATTCATCCCGAGAACTGCTCCAAGCAGTCTATCGGGCCGCCGCCTCGGGCACTTCCCCCGGCTGCCCGGCCGCTTTGAAGACCGGCACATAGTTGTACCACTGCTCGGGATGTTGCCGGATGATCTCCGCAAAGCTGTCGGCAATGCGCTGGGTATTTTGCTCGTGGGTGAGCGCCGGATCCAGTTCCACCGGCGGCGCGATGAACGAGGTATAGAGCCCGTCCGGTCGCTGGAGCACAAAAGCCGGGAGCACCGGCGATCCGGTATGCTCCCACAGGCGCACCGGGCCGCTGGAAAACTCGGTATCGTGTCCGAACAGCTTCACCGGCACCCCGCTGCCCGCGTAGGGCCGGTCCACCAGCATCGCCACACATTCGTTCTGCCGCAGCACCCGCATGATTTCCACAAAGGCAAACTTGTCCGCCCCGACCGTGATCGTCTTCACCCCCGCCGCCCGTCGGTTCGCTTCGCGCCATTCGTTCAAGCTCCCGGGCTCGGGCAGGGTAATGATGTTGGTGGGCATGCCATCCAGCGAAAGCAGGATGCCCCCCATCTCCCAATGGCCCAGATGGGCCGTAATCAGAATCACCCCGCGCCCCTCTTCACGCGCCGCCTTCAGATATTCGATGCCGCTCCAGCCTTGCAGGAGACTGCGCAAGTGCGCGCCGCCCGAGCGGGTGAGATAGAAATAATCGGTGAGCATCCGGGCAAAATTCCGGTAATTGGCCCGGCACAGCGTTTCGAGCGCCATCCCGCTCTGGCCGGTGGCAATGTGCAGATTTTCCCGCTGCGCTTCGCGTCCGGCCCGCGCGCGCCGGTAGGTGATCGCCGCCAGGGCATCCGCCACCCGCATGCCCACGGCCCGCGGCAGCACGTAGGTGGCGTAGTGCGCGAGCTTGAAGCAGGCAAGACCATACCAGCCGGAGGTGTGGCGTTCAGGCATGGCTGGTGATGGGTGAGACATTGGGCGGCCAGAATTGCACAAGGACTGCTCCGGGACAACCACCGGGATTTGGGAACTGGATTTTACGGATGATAAAAAAGATGACACAAAGAAGGCGACACTCTTGCTTCCATGAAAACGGGCATGCTATGCAACCCGGATGCTCCAATCTCCAAAGCCCCTCGATACGCCATGGTTGCGCCGGGGCTTTTTGCTGCTCAATCTGGCCATGCCGGTGCTGGTCATCGCCTTGGGCTGGCATTGGTGGATGGCGGGTACGGCGGTCCTGGTCCACGGGAGCTTTATTTACGGATTAGTTGCGCCGTCTTCAGGCATTTTCGGGCCGGTGGTGACCCACTTCGTCACCGAGAAAAAGGAACTCTGGCTCACCATCGACGATGGTCCCGATGGCGAAAACTCGCTCGAACTGGCCCGGGAACTGGCCCGCCGCGAGGTGCGCGCGACCTTTTTCGTCATCGGCGAACGGTTGGAAAAGCAGGCGGAGACCGCCCGGGCCGTGATGGCGCTGGGGCACACCCTCGCCAACCATACGCAGACCCACCCCGTGATGAGCTTCTGGGCGCTCCTCCCGTGGGCCTTGCGCGATGAGGTGGTGCGGGGCAACGAACGGCTTGCCCGCACCGGCGTGCAGGTCGGCCGCTGGTTCCGGGCGCCTTTTGGCCTCAAACACATTCATCTGCACTCACTGCTCTCGGCCTTGGAAATGCGCCTCGTCGCCTGGAATATCCGGGGCCATGACGGCCTCATCTGCGACGTGGAAAAGGTGGTGGAACGCGTGGTCACCCAAGCCCGCCCTGGCAGCATCATCCTGCTCCACGAGGGCCGGCCCAAAAGTAACCGGACCATTCTCCGGGTGATTGAAGAGTTGCAGAATCGCGGTTATTCCTTTGTCATCCCTGCCGACGACCAATTGCGCTGACGATGTTCTACTCCCTTGTCCGCTTCTTTTCCGGCCGCGTGTTCCGACGCACCATCCGCCTGCGCCTCGATCTCGCCGAAAGCGAGCGGGAGGGGGGGTATGTTCTGGCGTGCACCCATGCGAGCCATCTTGATCCTTTCTGTGTGAGCGTCGTCCTCAAGCGCCGCGTGCGCTGGATGGCTCGGATCGAGTTTTACCGCAGTTGGTGGTCCACCCGGCTCTTGAAGGAAGTGGGCGCCTTTCCCGTCAACCGCCAGGGGGTCCCCGTCGGCGCGGTCAAGACGGCCATTCGCCTTGCCAAAGCGGGCGAGGTGGTCGGGATTTTCCCCGAGGGCGAGATCAAACGCGATGCGGAGTCTGTCCTGCGTGGCGGTCGCATCAAGCGCGGCGTCTGTCTTGTCGCCCAGCGCAGTGGAAAGCCCGTCATTCCCTGTGTCGTCCTTGGCTCCGAAGCCCTGCTCCGGCCCATGGTCTGGCGCGCGTCCCGGCCCTGCCGCCTCTGGGTGGCCTGTGGCGAGCCGATTTACCCGCCCCTGATGGCTGACCGCCGTGAAGCCCGCCGGCTCATGGCCGGGCAGATCGAGCAGGCCATGCGGACCATTTACGAAGGAATGCGCTGCCGCCCGGAGTGGGTAAATGGCTCGAAGCGTGGAGTCCCGCCCCGCCGCCCGGCTAATCTGGAGAAATCGGCACTGGCTTGACACGGGAAAGAGGGGGTGGCTAACTCTCCCGGTTTGCATGAATTTACCGACGGCTCCCGCTCCTGAAGACCTTGAAAACAATCTGTTAACGCTCATTAGCGAGCGGATTTTGGAAACGGGGGAGGGTTTTTCACCGGATAGCGATCTGTATGCCGCGGGGCTGGACTCGATGGCCATCATGCAGCTCCTGCTCGTCCTGGAGGAGGAATTCCACGTCAGCATCCCGGTCGAGTCCGTTTCCCGGAAGAATTTCTCCACCGTCCGCACCATCGCCGATCTCCTGCGCACGAAGCTCGGGCATCCCGAGCCTGCATCCGTCACCGAAGAGCCGTCCGCCCCGGTTGCTTCCCCGTCCCTTAATGGAGCCACCGTCAACGGGGTCAGGCCCGAGCCCGCGAAGCGCACGACTTGCAACATGACTTTTACGCAGCTGCCCATGCGCGGCTGCGACTATTTCGTGCTCGGCTTCGACACTCTTTCCCGCAAGGCAGGGCAGGGGGGACACCGCGCCCACTCGATCCTCGTGCTCGATCACGTGCCCGACGTGGGCAAGCTCCGCGCCCTGCTCGTCCGTGCCGCCGAGGTTTACCCCATGCTTTCCGCGCTGCTGAAGCGGAACTTCTTCTTCGGCATTCCCTATTGGGTGCCGTCTTCGCAGCCGGTCGTGCCGGAATTGCGCCTCTTTAGTGAGCAGGGTTCCGCCGGAAAACTCCTCGCCGAGGGTGGCCAGCCTTGTGCGGACATCCATTCGAAAATGGAGGAGGTCATCAACGACCCCATGCCGCTTTCCGCCGCGAAAGCCTGGCCCAAGGCCCGCTTTTCCCTCTTCGAGGGTCGGGACGGCACGGCCATTCTCATGTTCTCCTGGAGCCATCTGATGATGGATGGCGTGGGTGCCGAATTTTTCCTGCAAGACCTGCAACGCCTCGGCTCCGAGTCCAACGACGAGCCGATCCCCGGCGTGGACTCCGCCCTCGACGACGAGGTCACCTCCTGGAAAGAGCGTTGGGAAACCGCCCGCCCCATCGTCCAGTTTTTCCGCAAGCTTTCGCAGCACACCATCACCTGTCTCGGCTCGCGCACGCCGAAGAAAGGGGTTACCCGCTTCCTCGTCCACACCCTCACCGAGGAGCAGACCCGCAAGGCCAATGAACGCTGCGCCTCGCTCTGTGGCGGCCTCATCAACATGCCGTTCTACCTCGCCTGCTCGATGCGTGCGCATGATCGCGTTTTCGCCCATCGCGGCTTGAGCCCCGCCTCGCACACCTGCAACGTCCCGGTGCAGCGTCGCCGTAAGGGCGCGCGGGGACCGATTTTCCAAAACCATCTCACCATGTTCTTCGGCGTGCTGGAGCGCGCGCAGATCGGTACTATCGGAAGTGCCACCGCCTCGCTGCTGGAGCAACAGGCCCGCTTCCTCAAGGAACGCCTCGGCGAATCGCTCAACGACCTCATGCACAGCATGAGCGTGATTCCTGCCGGCCTTTACATGCGCTTCGTGCAGATGCAGATGAAGGGGCCGTTCGCCTCCTTCTTCCATTCGCACACCGGCGAGTTCGCGAGCGGGATGAATGAATTCCTCGGGGCGGAAGTGGTGAATGCCTATCACGTCCCCGGCATCGCCACGCCTCCCGGCACCGGCATCTTCTGCAACGAGAAGAACGGACGCCTCATCGTCACCATGTGCTGGCACGACGGCGCGCTCGACGAGACCGAGCGCCAGTTGATGCTCGACCAATTCCTCACCGATCTCGGCGCGGCATGACGACCTGCGACGTGCTGGTCGCAGGTGGTGGCAGCGCGGGCCTCGCCGCCGCCATCAGTGCCGCCCGGTCCGGGGCGCAGACGCTGCTCATCGAGCGCGGCGGCCTGCTCGGTGGCATGGGCACTTCGGCCCTCGTGCATACGATTTGCGGGCTCTATCTCCTTCACGAAGAGCCCGGAGTAATGTGGGCGAATGATGGTTTTCCACGCGAGTTCGCCGGGCGCCTTCTCCGCATGGGCGGTGCGAAGGAACCCGTGCGCATGGGCCGCGTGGATGTCCTCCCGCACGATCCCGTGAGCTTCGCCGCGCTCGCCGATGCCATGGTCGCCGAAACCCCGCGCCTGCAATGCTGGCTGCACAGCGAATTGGTCTCCGTCGATTTCACCGCCCGCCGCGCGGAAATCATCTGCCGTGGCGAGCGCCGCGAAATTCAAGCCCGCGCCTTCATCGATGCCACCGGTGATGCCACGCTCACCGCGCTCGGCGGCGCTGCTTTCGAGCAGATTGAATCCGCCCGCCTGCAACGTCCCGCTTACATCGTCGGCCTGCGTGGGTTTCCCCGCGGTTTTTTCGACGACGCGGGCCGCTTGAAACTCGCGCACGCCATCGTCACCGCTGTGAAAGCGGGCGAGCTCCCGTCGGAAGCCCTCGGCGCGGGCTTCCGCTCCGGGATGCGCGACGATGAAGCCTTCCTCACCATCGACCTCGCCGGGGGCGAATGGAACCCGTGCGCGCCGGAACTCCTTGCCGAAGTCGAGTTCGCGGGCCGTCGCACCGCGCTTGCCATCGTCCAGCATTTGCGGGAAAAACTTCCCGGCTGCGAATCGTGCGTCGTCGCCCAATGGCCGTCCCGCGCCGGAGTGCGCGAGAGTCGCCGCGCGACCGGCCTCTACGAGTTACAGGTGGAGGATCTTCTTTCCGGCACGAGTTTTCCCGATGCCGTCGCCGTCGCTGCATGGCCCGTGGAGCTGCGCGAGAAAGCCACCGGCCCGCGCTGGCGCTTTCCCGAGCCGGGGGCCACGCCCTCCATTCCATTGCGCTCCTTGAAACATCGGGACGTGGAAAATCTCTGGGTCGCCGGTCGCTGCCTCTCCGCTTCACACGAGGCCCAGGCGTCCATCCGCGTCATGGGCACCTGTCTGGCCACTGGTGAAGCCGCCGCACTCGCCGCCGTGGAAAATCTTCGCGACCCCGCCGCTGGAGATTGGCAGGCGCTCGCCGCGCGTGTTAGAACGGCCCGGCTCAACTCTTTTCGCTCATGCTGAATATCGTCGATGAAATCTTCGCGCGCGCCGATCGCTCGGCCGTCGCCATCATTGCCGGCGACCGTTCGCTCACCTTTGGCGACGTCGAAGCGCAGATGCTCGCCGCCGTGAGCGCGCTGGGCGAGGCCGGGCGTCAGCGCATCGGCCTGCACTGCCCGAATGGCATCGCTCACATCGTCTGGTCGCTCGCCGTGCTCAAGTGCGGCGGCGTGCTCGTCCCCGTGGCACCCGAGCTCAGCAACCCCGAGCGCGATGCGCAACTCCGCACCACCGGTCTCGATGCCGTGCTCTGTGCCGATGGCAAGGAATGGCATCGCCCCGCTCCCGGCTCTCACGTGCTATCCGTTGCCGGTCTCGGCGAGGCCACCTTGCTCACCGGTCTTCGCGAGGGAACGGTCGATTTCACCGAAGACGCGCTCGCCGCTGTCAATCCCGCGCTCATCCGCTTCAGTTCCGGCACTACCGGCAAGCGCAAGGGGGTCGTCCTCTCGCACGAGACGTTGCTCGGTCGCGTCACCGCCAGCAACAGTCATCTCCGTTTCGGCCCCGGCGATCGCGTGATTTGGGTCCTCCCCATGGCGCACCATTTCGCGGTCTCCATCGTCCTTTATCTTCTGCATGGTGCGACCACCGTCATCGAGGAGTCGCACCTCGGCGAGGATGTCTTCCGCGCGCTGGAAAAGCACCAGGGCACCGCGCTTTACGCCTCGCCCTTTCACTACGCGCTCCTCGCCGGTTACGAGCATGCGAAACCGGTTTCCTCGCTGCGTCTCGCTGTTTCCACCGCCGCCGCGCTGCCGGTGGCGACCGGACAAAAATTTACCGAACGCTTTGGCGTGCCGCTCCATCAGGCCATGGGCATCATCGAGTGCGGGCTCCCGCTGCTCAACGACCGGTGGCCGCTGGAAAAGCCAGAGTCGGTGGGCCGTCCACAGGAGGGCTACGAGATTTCCATTCGCGACGGCAACGGCGCGGAAGTCCCCACCGACACCGCGGGCGAACTCTTCATTCGCGGTCCCGGCCTCGTCGATGCCTACCTGTCGCCCTGGCTGCCGCAGGCGCAAATTTTGGAAAACGGCTGGTTCCGCACCGGCGACCAGGCCCGTCGCGATGCCGGGGGCGCGGTCTATCTCGTTGGCCGCAGCCATTCTGTCATCAATGTCGGCGGCATGAAATGCTTCCCCGAGGAAGTCGAGGCCACGCTCAACGAGCATCCCGCGGTCAAAGAATCACGCGTGATCGCCATCCCGCATCCCGCCTTTGGCAGCGTCCCGATTGCTGAGATCGTGGTCGCCGATCCCGCCACGTCGCCAAAGACCTCGGAGCTCATCGGCTGGTGCCGCGCCCGCCTTTCGAGTTATAAGCTGCCGCTCAAATACACCTTCGTTGCCGCCCTGCCCAAAACGCCGAGCGGAAAAATCCAACGCTGAACCCTGAGACATCGCCATGGTCAACCTTGCCTCATCCCAACGTCCCACCCGCGTCGCCATCATCGGCTCCGGTCCCGCCGGGGCCACGCTCGCCGCGCTGCTGGCGAGAAGAGGCGCGTCGGTCGCCATGTTTGACGATGGAGCCCGCCCGCCGCTCATCGTCGGGGAATCGCTCGTTCCGCTCATGGTGCCGATTTTTCAGCGCCTCGGCATCGAAGAGGAGGTCGCGAAGATCGGCGTCGTCAAGCCGGGCGTAAATTTCACCTTCGATGAAAAGCAGGATATCCAGCTCTTCTTCACCGCGACCCACGGCCTCCTGCCGCCCTACGCCTACAACGTCCCGCGCAAGGAGTTCGACGCGCTCATCCTCAAGACCGCGATCGACTCCGGCGTCCGCTATATCCAGAGTGCCGCGAAGCTGGAAGCTGTGAACGCCGGGGCGAAGCAGAAGTCCCGCGTCAAGCTCGCTCCCGAGTCGCTCGCCCTGGTGCCTGGGTGGGATTCCGGGCCCGATCTGGTCATTGACGCCAGCGGTCGCCGCCGCCTGTTTGCGAAGCTGCTCGGTATCGGGGCCAAAGTTGGGAAGCGCAAAGATATCTCTCACTTTGCGCATTACGAGGATGCCCCATGGCCCGAGCCGCGCGGCCACGTGGTCACCAGCCGCCTGCAATACGGCTGGGCCTGGCGCATCCCGCTCCCGGGCCGCCTTTCCATCGGCGTGGTGATCAACAAGGACGATGCCAAGCGCTTCGGCAGCACGCCGGAGGAGCAACTGGAAGGCATCATCGCCAATGATCCCCGCATCGCCCGCGACTGCCCAAACCGCCGCCGCGTCACCGACATTGCCACCTTCGCCAACTACCAGCTCATTTCCGATTACGGCTCGGGCGAGAACTGGACCATGGTCGGCGACGCCTTTGGCTTCGTGGACCCCATGCTTTCCCCGGGGCTCTGCATGGCCATGGTCAGCGCGGAAAAGCTATCCGAAATCATCCCCGCGCACGGCGGCGCGCCCGCCGGATTGCCGAAGCAGTTCGACGGCTACTGGCGCTGGCTCCGCGACATGCTCGCTGCCTGGCAGAATCTCATCGACTACTTCTACGATGGCCGCATCTTCGCCATTCAACGCACCGGCCTCGACCTCTCGTCGCGCTACCCGGGCAAGATCAGCGACGTGATGCAGTTGCACATGGAGAAAAACCTCAGCGGCATGGCGACCGGCGCCTATATCAACCGCCCCTACAGCAAGTGGCTGCTCGGCCTGCTCGGGAAATACGGAATCCGCGGGCACCGCCCGTCCGACTTTGCCATCCGGTGATCGAGCGCATTGCCACTCATTTCCAGGGCCGTTTCATGCAGGGCTACGTGAAGGGAAAGCTGAAAGGCGATCCCGTCTTCGCCGCTGCGTGGGAGCTCCTGCGCGACACGCACCAGCCGCTGATCGACCTTGGCTGCGGCGTTGGCCTGCTCGCGTATTACCTGCGCGAGCACGGTTTTGTGCCCGTCATCACCGGCATCGATTTCGATCCACGCAAAATCGCCACCGCGCAAAAGGTCGCGCCGCATTATCCGCAGCTCGTTTTCGAGCAGGGCGACGCCAGCGCCTCGCGCAATTTTTCTGGGAACGTCACCATCATCGACGTGCTGCACTATCTCGACGTCGATCAGCAGCACGCCCTGCTCAAGCAGGCCATCCGCATAACCGCCCCCGGCGGCCTCTGCCTCATCCGCGCCACGCCCTATGTGGACAACTGGCGCTTCCGCATGACCCGCCTCGAAGAATGGTTCATCGCCAAAATTCGCTGGATGAAATTCACGGTGAAGCACTACCTCCGCATCGAAGAAATCACCGCCCCTTTCAAAGCCGCCGGCTTCGAGGTCGAAGTGCGCCCCCTCTGGGGCAACACCGTCTTCAACAGCTACCTCTTCGTCTTCCGCCGTCCTGCTTCCTAGACCAGAGGCAAGTCCTGAAACCTGCGCCCTCCTGCTGCGGAAAAGCCCTTGGAGTGCGGCGCCATGACGCCGCTTTCTTCCGGCGAGACATGTCTTGCCGTTAACCACAAGCGAAGCGCCGCCATTTTTGTAGGGCGGTCATCTTGGCCGCCAATCCAAAACGTTCCTCAAATATCACCCCAGCCACCTCACCGGCTCACCGCCAGCGCATCCTGTTCATCCCGTCTTAAAAACTCCCCTTCCGCCACGGTCTCCCGCCGTTGAAACAGCGATCTCCACCAGCGCCGGAAATGATGTGCCGCAAAGCTAAGAAAGATGACCGGCGTAACGAACTGGCTCACATGCCCGATCAAAAAAGCGGCCAGCACGCAAAGCACCCCCGATAGCAGTGCCGAGCGAAACGGTGACGCAAACTTGATGCTCCCGCCCGCCGCTCCGCGTTCCTCGCTCAGACTGATGCTCCATTGAAACCATTTCCCGGCCCGGAACTGGAGCCGCTTATGGGTCTCCGCAATATCGAGCTGCACCACCCGCGAAAGCGCCGTCGCTGCGGTATGAAATCTCTTTTTCATGGCCGTCCGGAATGGCCTCCATTCCTCAAAGAGCGTACAACGAAACCCCACCACGCTGGCCGCGCTGCTTCAATGCGGATGGGGCAGGAATTCATCAACGACAGGTTCGCGCAGGAACCGCCCGCGACAAGTAACATTCCCGCAGCAACGGCGTGACAATTTTCCGCGCCCGCAACTGCCCTTTTGCCATTCCTGCCCAGTCTCGCGCATTCCTCATAACCAGGCTCCAGCCTGGTTACGCAATGGTCTGCGAGGCTCCAGCCTCGTGCTCCTGCGCCCACAGTTTCTTCCCTCATCCGTGTGCATCCGCGTCATTCGCGGTTAAAATCCCTTTGCCCCGACTCCGCTTGTCGGGATTAAGACTGATTATCAATTAGCCTCTTAGCCCGTTCCGCCATTGCCAGCGCAGGTCCCACGCAGGATTCTATGAGAGTTATGTCCAATCGTGAGTCCGAAAATCCTGAGGGTTTCTGCCTGGCTGAGGCCGGGCCATTGGTGGAGTCGCATCAAGGAATCGTCAAGGCCGAGGTCAGTGGCGATCATCACACCCTTACCCTGGATTACGACCCGGCCCGCATTTCGACCGAGGAGGTGAAGGCGGTGGCGCAACAGGTGGGCCACGAACCTGTCGCCGCCTATGGCCGTTGCCTGCTGCGGCTGGATGGTCGTGGCTGCGAAGCTTGTGCCTTGAAGCTGGAAAGCCGCGCCGAGAAAATCCCCGGCATCCGCCGCGCCACCGCGACCTATCTCGGCGGCACCATGACGGTGACTTTCGACGGTCGCGAACTCCCGGGCGAGCACGTCGTGCAGGCCGTGAAGGAAATCGGCGCCAAAGTCCGCCCCTATGCGGAGGAGGAAACGGGTGGCCGTCTGGAGATCGTTTTCACGGCCCTGACCCTCGCCTTTCTCCTCACCGCCTTCATCGGCAGCAAGACCCATCTGCCCGGTGCGTGGGTGGCCGCTTTCTATGCCGGCGCCTACCTCACGGGCGGCTGGTTCGGCGTGCTCGCGAGCATCGACTCGCTCAAACAGCGCACGGTGGATGTGGATTTATTGATGGTTCTCGCTGCGCTCGGGGCGGCCTGTGTGGGCGCGCCGTTGGAGGGGGCCATGCTGTTGTTTCTCTTCTCGCTTTCCAATGTCTTGCAGGATTTCGCCATCGCCCGCACTCGCAAGGCCATCAAGTCGCTCATGAAGCTGCGTCCCTCCCAGGCCCTCGTAAAACGGGGGGCTGGCGCTGAAATCACGCCCATCGAGCGGGTGACTCTCGACGATGTGATCGTGGTCCGCCCCGGTGAACGCCTGCCGCTGGATGGCACCGTCCTCGAAGGCCGCACCGCGATCGACGAATCCTCCGTCACCGGTGAGTCGTTGCCGGTGGAAAAATCACCCGGCTCGCCCGTCTTTGCCGGGACGATCAACCAGACCGGCGCGATCGAGGTGCGGGTGACGAAGCTCGCGCAGGACTCCACCATCGCGCGCCTGATCCAGATGGTGGAAGTCGCCCAGAGCGAAAAGGCGCAAACCCAGCGCTGGCTCGACCGGGCCGAGCAATACTACGCCATGGGCGTGATCGCGCTCACGCTGGCGCTGATCGTCGTCCCATGGCTCCTGCATGCCGGAACTTTCGCCGCGATCTTTTACCGGGCAATGACGGTCATGGTCGTGGCCTCCCCCTGCGCCCTCGTCATCAGCACGCCGGCCACCATTCTTTCCGCCATCGGCGGCGCGGCCCGCCGCGGCATCCTCTTCAAAGGCGGCGCGCATCTGGAGACGGCGGCCACCATCAAGACCGTCGTCTTCGACAAGACGGGCACGCTCACCGAGGGCAAGCCGCGCGTTACAGAGGTTGCGGGCAGCGATCCTGATCTGCTCGCACTCGCCGCTTCGATTGAGACCCGCTCCGAGCATCCCCTCGCGCTGGCGATTGTGAATGAGGCGCGCGACCGGGGGCTTACGCTGCTCGCTTGCTCCGACTTCCAGTCCGTTTCCGGCCAGGGTGCCAGCGGGCTCGTCAACGGACGACGGATCGCCGTCGGCAATGCGCGCTACCTCGCGGGCTTCGGCCTGCCGGAGCCGGTCGAGCCTTATTCATCGCAGGGCAAGACCGCCGTGTATGTGGTCGAGATCACGGCCACGCCCGCGCGTTATCTCGGCGTGATTGCGATTGCCGATGTCCTGCGCGCGGATGCGATCGAGACCATCCGCACGCTCAAGGCAAATGGCATCCTGCGCGTGGTCATGCTCACGGGCGACAACCAGCACGTGGCCGCCGCGATCGCAAAAGAGGCGGGCGTGGACGAGTTCCACGCCGGCCTGCGTCCCGAGGAAAAGCTGGCTTTGGTGAAGCAGATGAAAAGCGCCCAGCCGGTCGCGATGGTTGGCGATGGCGTGAACGATGCCCCCGCGCTCGCCGCCGCCTCTCTCGGCATCGCGATGGGAGCTGCTGGCACGGATGTCGCAATGGAAACCGCCGATGTCGTGCTCATGAACAACCACCTCGCCAACGTCGCCTTCGCCCTCGGTCTCAGCCGCAACGCGCGCCGCGTCGTGATCCAAAATCTCACCTTCGCCCTCGGCGTCATCGTCGTGCTCATCACCTCGGCCCTCGGCTTGCATCTCCCACTCACCCTCGGCGTGGTCGGTCACGAAGGCAGCACCGTCCTCGTCTGCCTCAACGGATTGCGCCTGCTGTTGCCGTCTGCCCCCAGCCGCTCTTAGTTTGTTTCAAGGGTGGGCAGGAACTTTCTGACCCGCAAAATAGGCGAAAAAACGCAAAAAGGGGATTTTGGTCTATTTCGAGTTTTTCGCTGGCCCAATCTTGGCGACTTGGCGTCCTGGCGGTTATCACCCAAGTTACCGCCCATACCCCGGCACGATCTCCGCAATCTGCCGGTCCACCAGCAGCGGCGTGGCAATGTAAGACCGCGCGTTCAAATAATGCTGGAGCGCACTTTTCTCGTCCCCTTCCAGCAGCGCAATATTCCCGGCCGAGTAGTGCCACTGCGCCCACAGCTCGGGATGGTAAATGTGATTTTGCAGCATCCGATACGCCGTGAGATCGAGATGTGCCTGCCCGTCCCATTTCGATTTCACATGCGCGATCGCTTCGGAGACCATGCACTCCTCGTTCACCACGCACAGCGGCCAGTTATCGTAGTAGCGATGGGGAGAGGAGCGGTTGTAATCCATCACCTTGTTCAGCGTTTCCAAAAACGTGGGATATCGCTCCAGAATGGCGTCGTAGCGACCGGCCTCCAGGTCCCAGGTGGACCGTTCATTCATCTCGCGCAGATGCAGTGGATAAAGGCGGCTGATCTGCGTGCAAAGCGCATCGGTGCTGCGCCAGTCCAGACTGCGCTGGAAGGAAAGGGCGGAGAAGAAAACCAGCACGCCGCAAGCCACCGCCCACGCCGCGCGCGGTTGTCGGCGCATCCAGCAATGAAATCCCGCCGCCATCAGCATCGCCACGAAAGGCAGGCAAGGGTAGGTGCGATATTCCACCATCAATTCGCTCACCAGGTAGAGCCAGCGCATCAACAGCGGGGCCAGCGCCAGCACGAGCAGCAATGCCCACGGCTGCCGCTTCCGCAGGCACAGATATGCCATCAGCCCCAGCACTACGAGTACGAACGCCGCACCGACCCACGCCACCGGATCAGAGAAATCCTTCGTCCACGCGATCAAATGATCCGAGCACAGGTCAAACGGCCACATCATCCGCTCCAGATATTGCGGAAACACCCGGCACTGGGTCAGCGCATGCAACGCAAATTGCCGGTTCGTGAGTTCCACCGCCAATACCGACCACAGGTATTGAAGATGGTGAAAAGCCAGGCCGGACACGAGGGCCAGAGATGTCCCCAGCGCCACCACCACCGGCCACGAAAAGCGCAGCCCCTTTCTTCCACGCAGCCAAAAAAACGCCACCACGATCGCGAGGCAATTAAACAGCGCCTGTGGCAGTCCCGGTCCCTTTGAAATCGTTGCCAGCACCACCCCCGCCAGGGCTCCCAGCGCCCACAGCCAGCGCCGCTGCAGCGCCAGCAGCGTGCATCCACCCGCCAGTAGCGAAAAGAGCGTCACCAGCCCGTGATCACGCGCCCGCACGTAGTTGGTGACCTCACTCGTCAGCGGATGCACCGCGAACAGCAGCGCCGCCAGCCACGCCGCATCCTCCCAGCGTTCCGGCGATTCCGCCCCGCCCAGCGCCATGAAATCCCGCGCCAGCCAGTAAATGCAGAGCGCCACCGCCAGATGCAGCAGCAGATTTTCCAGATGAAAAATCGGCGCGGAAAACCCAAAAAACTTCCACGTAAAATAGTAGCTCGCATTCGGCAGCAAATTCACCGGATCGCTCCACCACTGCCCGCCCTCCACCGCCTCCGAATTTTCCACCTGCCACGTATCATCCAGATAGAAGACCGACCACAGGCAATGCCCATGCGCCACCATCCCCGCGAGCAAAATCAGCAGAATCCGAACGGAGTGCCGACCAAGGAACAGGGGCAGGGGAGGTGAAAACGTTTTCGTTTTTTCCACGCCCACGATTTGGGCGGAAACGCCCCAAAAGGCAACGCTCTTAACTTCTTTTTCAAAATTTAACCTGCTCCATCCATGCGCCAGCGCTCCGGGGATTTTTGGAACAATTACCTAAAGTGCCCCTCCGTCCCTTCACCTCATGGAGTGCGGCGCCCCGTCACCGCTTTCTCCAAGCGAGACATGTTTCACGGTCCGAGAGATCATTAAATCGTTATCGGAGGCAAAAAGGATAATCCGCAGATTTCGCAGATGAACGCAGATTTAAAACAGGCCATGCGAAATAAGTGAAAAATTCGAAAAGTGCCCCAACTTTTCAGATGTATTTTCGCGTATTGCGAATGGCCTCTCTCGTTTTAAAAAAAATCTGCGTTCATCTGCGAAATCTGAGGATAAACTTAGTGCCCTACGCCTTACACGTCATCGTCCTGCTGCCCCTTCTTCGCCGTCAGCCCGCGCAGTTTGCCTTCGATGAATTCATCAATATCCCCATCCATCACTGTCTGCACGTTGCTCGTCTCCACCCCGGTTCGATGGTCTTTCACCATCTGGTAGGGCTGGAAGACGTAGCTGCGAATCTGGCTGCCCCACGCGATGTCGCCTTTCTCGCCATACTGGCGCTCGATCTCGGCGCGTTTCTTGTCCTGCTCGATCTGGTAAAGCTTGGCCTTGAGCATCTTCATCGCCAGTTCACGGTTGCGGCCCTGGCTGCGTTCCGCCTGGCAGGCCACGATGATCCCGGATGGCTTGTGGATAAGGCGCACCGCCGTCTCCACCTTGTTCACGTTCTGGCCGCCCTTGCCGCCGGCGCGATAGGTATCGAGCTCGATGTCGGCGGGGTTGATTTCAATCGGCGCGTCGTCGGCGATTTCCGGCACGATGTCCACGCTCGCAAAGGAGGTGTGGCGGCGCTTGTTCGCATCGAAGGGCGAGATGCGCACCAGCCGGTGCACGCCACGCTCGGTGGAGAGATAGCCGAAGGCGTGAATGCCGCCGACCAGCAGCGTCGCCGACTTGATCCCCGCTTCATCGCCGACCTGAATATCAATTGTGGTGCTGGAAAAGCCGCGCCGCTCGATCCAGCGTTGATACATGCGCAGGAGCATATCCGCCCAGTCGCATGATTCCGTGCCGCCCGCGCCGGAGTGAATGGTGATGAACGCATTCGACTTGTCCTGCGGGCCCGAGAGCAGGCTCTGCAACTCAAAGGCCGCGAGGCTCTTTTCCACCTGCGCGTATTCCTTTTTCAAATCGCTGAAGGCGCTTTCATCCTGCTCCTCTTCGACCAGCATTTTGAGCACTTCCAGATCGCCGACCTGGCGGTCCAGATCGAGCAGGGGATTCACCTTGGCGCGCAGCGTGGAAAGCTCCTCCACTTGTGCTTGCGCACTTTCCTTGTTGTTCCAAAAATCGGCGGCCGACATGGCCTCATCGAGCTCGCTCAGGCGGGATTGCAGCTTGGCGAGGTCAAAGATACCTCCGGAGCTCGCCCACGCGGGATTTTAACTCGTCGGTATTGATGGCTTGGAGGTCGATGGACATAGGAAAAGAAGTAACAAACAGGGGCTTGCCGGGTGGGTCAATTTGAAATGTGTGTGCCACCTGCACCGGGAGTGTCGCCGCCGTCGCACGGTGGCTGGACTTCGGCTTCATTTCGCGCTATGCGTAAAAGTGAAGACGCGGGGAAAACCTCTCCGCGTCATTTTGTCGTTGCCCAGACCGTGCCCAAAGCGCCTTCCATTCTGTCCGTAGCGCCCTCCGCGGAAACCCCGTTGGAGATCGCCGCCTCGTGCCTGGAATTTGCGGATTCGCTGAAAAAGCTGGCCGCCGGAACGGACGAGCCAATGGTGTTTGAGCATGTGGCCGAGCAGGCCCAGCCTTTCCTTGTCGGCTTGATTGCCCGCGCCGTGGTTTCCGAAGACGGGGGCAAGAGCAAGACAAAGAGCGAGCGAAAGAGCAGCCGAAGAATCTGGATCGTCTGCGGTAACACCCGCCGGCAGGAGGAGATCTACAGCGAACTCGCAAACTGGCATCCGGATGCCCATTTCTTCCCGATCCTTGAAACCGCGCCCGTCGAGGGAGCGCTTCCCGATCCCGAGACCTCGGCCGACCGGCTCGACCTGCTCCAGCGTCTCGGTCAGAAGGACGGCCCGCGCGTCATCGTCATCACCAGCGCCAGCCTGCTCGACGAAGTGCCTTCGCCAGCGGGGCTGAAACAGGTCTCGCTGAAGCTCTCACGGTCGCTGCGTTACGACCGCGACGAATTGCTCTCGCAACTGGAAAAGACCGGCTACGAGATGGTCCCGCAGGTTTCGTTGCGCGGCCAGTACGCGGTGCGCGGTGGCATCATCGACATCTTTTCCTGGCATCATCCGCTGCCGGTTCGCCTTGAATGGTTTGACGACGAGATCGAGTCCATCCGCCACTTCGATCTCGATGCGCAGACCAGCGTGCAGCATCTCGATTTCATCACGCTCCTGCTCGGTGAACCGCAGGCCGCCCGGTGCTCTATGCGCGACTACATCGCCGCCGGGGATGTGGTCTTGAGCATCGAGAATGCCGACGAAAGCGCCGCCGTAAAAATTACCGCCGGCTCGGAGCAGATCTCCTTGTCGGAAGATTACTCGCTCGCCTTCTTCGATCATGGCCTCGGTGAATTTGCCGTCGGCGATCTCATCGTCGAAGAGCGCCAGCGCGAGCGGTTTTTCGGGCAGCTCGAGCGCTGGCGGCTGGATGGCTGGCACGTCTTCATCTATGGCAACAACGAGGGCGAGCTGGAGCGCCTCCGCGATCTCATTCCCGCCGCTGAACTCGACCGCATCGTGATGCTGCCCGGCTCCGTGAGCAGCGGCTTCACTTTCCCCGCCGCCAGGCTCGCCGTGCTTTCCGATGCCGAGCTCTTCGGCCGCTACCGGCACAACCGCGTCCGCCGCGTGGCGATGAAACGTGCCCGCGAGCAGGCGATCCGCACGCAGATTGATTTTAGCGAACTCGCCGAGGGCGATTATGTCGTGCATCTGGAGCACGGCATCGGAAAATTCCGCGGCCTGAAAAGTTTCAACGAGGAGGAAGTGCTCGTCCTCGAATTTGACAGCGATGCCCGCCTCTACGTGCCGCTCGAGCAGTCCTTCCTCGTCTCGCGCTACGTCGGCGTCGGCAAGCGCAATCCCGCCCTCAGCTCGCTGGGCGACGGCAAGTGGGCCAAGGCCAAGAAAGCCGCCGAGCGTTCCGTTTACGACTACGCGGCCAGTCTCCTGCGCATCCACGCCGAGCGCGAGACGCGCAAGGGCTTCGCCTTCCCGCTGGACAACAAGTGGCAGAACGAGTTTGAGCGCTCCTTCCTGTTCAAGGAAACCCCCGACCAGCTCACCGCCATCGCCGAGACCAAGGCCGACATGGAATCCGACCGCCCGATGGACCGCCTCATTTGCGGCGACGTGGGCTTTGGCAAAACCGAGGTCGCCATCCGTGCCGCCTTCAAGGCGGTGATGGGCGGCAGGCAGGTCGCCATCCTTGTGCCGACCACCGTGCTCGCGCAGCAGCATTACCAGAACTTCCGCGAGCGCATGTCGGATTACCCGATCACCATCGAACTCCTCAGCCGCTTCCGCACCGTCACCGAGCAACGCAAGACCATCCAGAAATTGCGCGACGGCGAGGTGGATATCGTCGTTGGCACCCACCGGCTCATTTCCAAGGACGTGCAGTTCAAAAACCTCGGCCTCGTGGTGATTGACGAGGAACAGCGCTTCGGCGTGCTGCACAAAGAGAAGTTCAAGGAACTCTTCCAGCTCGTGGACGTCCTTACCCTCAGCGCCACGCCCATTCCGCGCACGCTCTACCTCTCGCTCATGGGCGCGAAGGACATGAGCACGCTGGAAACTCCGCCGTCCAACCGCATCCCCACCGAGACCTTTATCTGCGGCTACGACGAACGCGTCATCCGCGATGCGATCAAGCGCGAGCTTTCCCGTCAGGGGCAGGTCTATTTTCTGCACAACCGCATCGAAAGCATCGAGCGCATCGCCAGCCGTATCCGTTTGCTCGTCCCCGGCGCCAAGGTGGAAATTGGCCACGGCCAAATGGATGAGGATGAACTGGAGCAGATCATGCAACGCTTCGTGGAAGGCACCACCGACGTGCTCGTCTCCACGACCATCATCGAAAGCGGCCTCGATATTCCCAATGCGAACACGATCATCATTGATCGCGCTGACCGCTTTGGCCTCGCCGATCTCTACCAGCTTCGCGGTCGCGTGGGCCGCGCCCAGCACAAGGCCTACGCCTACCTCATGCTCCCGCGCGACCTGATGACGGTGGGTGAGGCCCGCAAGCGCATCAACGCCATCAAGCAATACAGCTCGCTGGGCGCCGGTTTCAAAATCGCCATGCGCGATCTGGAAATCCGCGGCGCGGGCAACGTGCTCGGCACCCAGCAGAGCGGCCACATCGTCACCGTCGGTTTCGATCTCTATTGCCAGTTGCTCAAGCAGGCAATCGCCAAGATGAAAGGGGAGAAGGCGCGCCCGCGTCTGGAGGTCATACTGGCGCTGGACTTCCTGGCGACCAACGAGACGGAATTTCTGGCCCGCGGCGGTGGTGAAAAGGCCCCCGCCTTTCTGCCCTCCACCTACATCAGCGAATCGCAGACCCGGATCCAGGCTTACCGACAGCTTGCGGAATTAAGCACGCAGGCGGCGCTCGACCAGTTGCGCAAGACCTGGCGCGATCGCTTTGGCCCGCTCCCGGCCGCTGCCGACAACCTGCTCACCATGGCCGCGATCAAGGTTTCCGCCGCCGCCCGCAAAATCACCCGGGTCGAAGTGAAGGATCTGAAGCTCATGCTCACTCGCGGCGGCGACTTCGTCCTCATCGGTGGAAAGTTCCCGCGCCTGAGCGACGGAAAACCGGAGAACCAGCTGTTGGAAACGCTTTCGCTGCTCCGCAGTTTTTAACTTTTCTCGATTCACGCGCTTTCAGTACCTCGTGCCGGTGAAGGTGAGGCGGGCCGCTTTGCGACTTTTCCAGGTGGCTTCGACTTCCTCCATGTTGCCGGAGTGGAAACCGTCGGGTGCGGGCGCGCGCCAAGGAGTAAACGCAGGTTATCGAGGTTCGGAAAGGTCAGGGTATGCCCTTGGATTTCGAGTTCGCCATGCTTGCTCATCACTGTGGATACGCGCCGACCGTCGCCTTCGCGGGCGTGCGAGTGCAGGAAAGCCAGCCATCAAGAGTCGCGAATGCGTTTTGTCTTTTACTATGACAACAACAACCAAATCTATTGTCTCTCATCTCAACACCCTTATTCAGACCTGTAAGGATGGGCAGAAAGGCTATACCGATGCCGCGGAGCACACCAAGGATCTCGAGTTGAGAACCTTGTTTACCAAATACGCCGCCCAGCGCACCCAGTTCGCCACCGAGTTGCAGGATCTCGTGAGCGTTTACGGGGGCGAACCCGAGACGGAAAGCAGTGTCGCCTCCGCCGTGCACCGGGGCTGGATTGACTTCAAATCCCTCCTCACCGGTCACAGCGACCACGCTGTCCTCGCCGAGTGCGAGCGGGGGGAGGATTCTGCGAAAGCCACCTTTCGCGATGTGCTGGAAGACAACGAACTCCCGGCGGAAGTCCTGCGCCTCGTGCAGGAGCAATATGAGCAAATCCAGCAGGCGCATGATCGCATCAAGGCACTGCGTGACGCCGCCAAATAACCTGTCGATCAAAGCAACCACATATCTTATGAAAGCCAGACTCCTTAAAACGACGGGCCTCGCCCTGCTCCTGGCGGCGCTGCCCGCACTGGCCTCGGCCAAAAGTGAAAAATCACCGGAGCAAACCTTTGTCAAAAAAGCCGCGCAAGGCGGCATGACGGAGGTGCAACTCGGCGACCTCGCCTCCAAGCAAGGCTCCACCAGCGCGGTGAAGGATTTCGGTGCCATGATGGTAACCGACCACACCAAGCTCAACGAAGGCTTGAAATCTGCCGCCGAGAAAAAAGGCTACAAGGTCCCCGCAAAACTAAACCCCGAGCATCAAGCTTTGGTGGACAAGTTCTCCAAGCTTTCCGGTGCGGAATTCGACAAAGCCTACATCGCCGAGATGGTGAAGGACCACGAGGCGGACTATGCGGCTTTTCAAAATGCTGACCAGACGCTTACCGATCCGGATCTCAAGGCCGCGGTGGAATCCGCTCTGCCGGTCATCAAATCCCATCTGGACCATGTGAAGGAAATCAAAGCCTCGGAAAAATAAGGGCGTGCCTCGAATCAAGTCGATTCGTTGATAGTCGTGCGGGCGCTTTTGCAAGGAAGCGCCCGCGCTCTTTTGTGCCGGGTCGGACTTTTCTCATCTACATCGTTTATCGTTGGCGCGTTGACTGCGATAGGGGGATGCTGGGTTCGGCTTCAATCATGCACTGTTCGCCTCGCAGCACGGTGGTTAGAGCAAAAGGCTGAAGCACCAGCCCGTTGCCCAGATTCGTTTTACCGAGTGGACGGATGTCGGCATCCGGTTTTCCTGAGATTGCGGGAGGACGAAGAGGGGCGTTCCGTGAAACGGGAGCTGGCAACTTAGGCCAGTCGTGGGATGAGTTTCAGCGTTTTGAAACCGTCCCGTCGTGAAAATGGGTGCAGATTGTCTTATTAGCCTGCATTTGTAACCGGGATGTTAGGAAAGCGAAGGATATGGGGATGCACACCGGTTTTAGGGGGGAATGCATACGAGGGATTTTTGGGGAAGAAAGCGGCGCTTTCGCGGGTGGTCTGGGGAGAGTTGAGCGGGACGTTTTAAGAGAAAAAGCCGTGGCTTGCCCAGAGTTGACCGAGAAGTAACTCCACCGCCATCTGTTTGTAACACGGCTCTTCTAAGTGTGTTCGCGTCGTCAGCACCCTATGCCGGCGATTTGAAAAACAACAACCACCACTCTGATCAATGAAACTATTGAAAACACTCTCGGCGGCTTCGCTCGCCCTGGCGCTCGTCTCCTCGGCGAACGCGGCTTCTTACACCGTCCACATTTGCGGTTCTTCGGCCTTCCGCAAGGCGGTGCATGCAGCCATCATCCACGCGCTCACCAGCCCGGTTGCCAACTGGAAGGATACCACGAAGAATCTTGGCAGCTGCAGCCAGGCCGTTTTCCAGGGCACGATCGGCAGCGACACCTACACGGTTGAAACTTCCTGGTCGGGTTCCGCTTCCGGCGTGTATGCGCTGACCAGCGGCACGACGATTTCCGGCTGGATGACCTCGGCGAACTCGATGGCCTCCGTTTCTGCTACCACCAGCCAGGGGGCGGTGAGCTTCACCACTACGGCGACTGGGATTGCCAGCCCGACCACGGAAACCGCTGCGGCTGATCTCGCCATGTCGGACGTGTTCCAGACCACCACCATCTTTACCAGCCCCACGCTGAACGACCAGAAGGTCGGCGTGGTGCCCTTCTACTGGGTTCGCAGCAAGGGCAGCAACTCCCGCATCACCAACATCTCGCCCAACCAGATCCGTGGCCTCCTCTCCGGTGGCACCACCGGTGGCGGTGTCGTGACGGCTCAGCTTACTGGCAGCACGCTCGATGAAGCGGGCTGGACGGTGGTGATCGGTCGTGACGAAGACTCCGGGACCCGTATCACCGCTTTCGCTGAAGGTGGTTTCGGTGCCAACACCCTCGCTGGTCAGTACAAGCCGACGATCTCCTCCGGCGTGATCACGGACCTCGCTCCTTGGCCCGCCAATACGGTCAACAACATCGCCTATCCTGTCGGTGATTCGGGCGAAAGCTCGGGTGGCACGCTCGCTGCCGATGTGTCGAACACGCTGTCTTCCAGCAACTCTGTTGGTGCGACCGACATCGTAACCTACCTCGGTGAAAGTGACGCTGCCACGGCGGTTAGTGGTGGTTGCACCTACCTCACTTTCAACGGTGTCACCTTCGGTGCTGGCGCTGGATACTCCTCCGGCAGCACGGTCTTCTACAAGACGATTCAGGACGGTCAATACACCTTCTGGTCTTATGAGCACCTCTACAGCAAGAGTGGAATCTCCACCCCGATCAAGACCTTCCGGGATGCTCTCTACACCCAGATCCACGACAACGATGCGATCGGCACTGGCGTCCGCATGGGCGATATGAATGTCAATCGCTCGGTTGAAGGCGGCGTCATCTCCTGGGGCGGCATCTAATCCCCAACCTTTCATTCTGCTTGCGCGGGTTTTATCCCGCGCAAGCGCTTGAAGCACAAAATCCACCACTCACTACTCACTCTTATGAAAGCTCAGAATTTCCTTAAGACCGTTGCGGTTGCCCTCTCGGGTGTGGCCCTCGCTGGCCTCTCGGCCAAGGCTTCTACGATCACTGCCCAGAGCGGCGATCTGCTCCTTGGTTTCTACTCCATCAACACTTCCACCGGTTCGCCCAGCCAGACCGACGTGCTGACGATTGACCTCGGCCAGGCTTCGCAATTCTACAATGCGACTCCCGGTTCCACCTTCACGCTTTCCGGTGTGACGCTCGCCGATCTCTCCGGCATCTACGGTTCGAGCTGGTTCACCAGCACGAGCAACCTCCTCTCGTGGGGCGTAGTAGGCGTGGCTGGTTCGGCCACCTCTGATGGTCATGCCAAGGCTGGCACGGTTTGGAGCACGGTTGCTTCCGGCACCGGTTCCCGCGCAGCTACGACGAAGACCTCGCTTAATACTGCGATTTCTTACATCCAGACGTTGCAGAACCACATTAGCGGTGTGACCTCGACGGCGAATAGCTCCACAGCGTTCGACGATTCGACTGGCTCCAGTGGTAACTACTACTCCGAAGACACGGTGCAGTCGGGTGTCAGCTTTGGCAACCTGTCTCCGCTCGTGGACAATACCAACACCAACGTGGTGAGCGGTGTGGAATACTCCGACCTGTGGGAACAGCAACCGGGCACCAACCCGACGGCCAAGGGCACGGCTTCGCTCCTCGGCACCTTCGCGCTGAGCAACAGCGGCGTGCTTACCTTCACGGCGGCTCCCGAGCCTTCGACCGTGACGCTCGCGATCGCCGCCGGTCTGGCCATGCTCGCCAGCCGCCGCCGTCGCCTGGCCTAAGGTTGAACTGGTCTGACGAAAAACTTCACGGCCTCTCTGCTTGTGAGCGGAGAGGCCGTTTTTTCTTTGGGCCGAGGCTCTGATGAGCCCGGCTTGCGAAAGCCTTATTTTTGCACGAGCTCGAGGGAGTGCAGGAGCGACGAATCGACCGTGCCGCTCACCGGCAGGTTGCGATCGCTCTGGTAGGAACGAATCGCCGCCCGGCTGGCCGGGCCGATGGCTCCATCGATGTCGCCATGGTAATAGCCGCGCTGGCGCAGAGCGCTTTGCACTTGACGGAAGCGGTTCTCATTCCCGGTCGGGGCGGTGGTGTTGTAGCGATAGGCCGCGCTGCCCGGGCTGATCGCAAAGCATCCGTTCGGAGCGCAACGAAAGCGGTAATGGTTGTAATCGCGATAATGATATACCTCGTGGTAGCCGCCGCTGGAGCCGTTAAAACTGCCGGAAAAATCGTCCGCCCAAGCAGAGCCGGGCAAACTCGCCAGTGCCGCGCCCGCCGTGAGAAGGTTCAAGAAAAGTCGGTTCATCATACTCATGGATCGAATGAGTTCATTGCAAGGTGCATGCCAGCCGCCGGGTTGTTTTTTGAAACGCACTGCGTGCGCAATTAGGCTTGGCAATCCTCCTGCGGCGCATCCCGATGGCAGGATGCGCCTTTGGAGGTGAGAATCAAAAACGCTTACGCCAGCCCGAGGGAACGCAGCAGGCGCTCGTCGATCACGCCGGTGATGGGCAGGTCGCGACTGGCCTGGTAAGAGCGAATTGCCGCCCGGCTCGCCGGTCCGATGTCGCCATCGAGGGCTCCATGGTAGTAGCCGCGACTGCGCAGCGCCGCTTGCACGTCCCGCGCGGTCGCATCGCTGTCATCGGCCGTGCTGCCTTCGTAATAGGCCGGGGCATCATCGTAGTAGTCGTTATAGTAAACCGGGCCGCCGTAGTAGAAGCCAAAGCCCCCGTACGGATGGCCGTAGTATCCATAGCGATGGTAATACCCGCCGCCATAATAGCGATGGCCGCGATCACCCCCATGGTAATCGTGGTAAGCCGTCCGGCCCCGGTAGTTCCCCGAGTGACCGCGAAAGCTGGGTTGTGCATGAAACACGCGCGCACTGGATTGCGCCTGGAAATTGCGCTGGACCCGGGCATTCCCGTGAAATCCGTTGCCTCGGGGGCCATCGGCAAGTGCGATTGCTGGCAACGCCAGCGCCACCGCTGCGGCCAGTATGGTTTGGAAAAGAGGCTTCGTATTCATTTGGTTAATCTCCTTAAGTATTATCGAATTGGACATCCAATCCGGCCTCTTTCTTCAAAAAAAGTACTCAAAAAATAACCCGCTCCTTATCCCTTCCGCTCTAAAAGAGCCGTCGTCCCGCAGTTATTCCCATTCTTCCAGCACCGCACGCAGCCGCGCGTAGAGCTGGTCCAGGGGTTGCGCTTGAATATGCGTGCCGGCCAGCACCGGCATGAAATTGTGATCACCCTCCCAGCGCGGGACGATGTGCAGGTGCAAATGATCGGCGTAGCCCGCGCCGGCGCAGGTGCCGCAGTTCAGGCCGATGTTAAAGCCGTGTGCCTTCACCACTTCGCGCAGGAGCTTCTGTCCCAGCACCGTCAGCTCCTGGAGCTCCAGCCATTCGTCGCTGCTCAGGTCCGCCACTTCCGCCACCTTGCGATAGGGGACGGCCATGAGATGTCCCACGCTGTAAGGATAGCGGTTCAGCATGAGAAAGCAGTGCTTCCGTCGCGCCACCACCAGGTGCGCCGCATCATCGGAAGATTGCCCCGCCGCCAGCATGAAATCGGGCACCTTCGGTGCGGAGTAATACTGGAAACGCCACGGCGACCACAGCGAGTTCAATTCTTGTTCGGGAAAGCTCATCGACCGGATGATAGCCACCAAACCGGACGTAGCGAGATAAACGAACTAATTTCGCTGGTTCAAATCAAATTTCGTTAACCCCAAGGCACCAAGACTTTGCTGCAGAAAGTTGCGAGGTCTTACCCTCCTGTTTTTCTTCAAAACTTGGCGTCTTGGCGTCTTGGCGGTAAATAACAGGCGAGTTCCGCCAGCACCGCCTCCGCCGCCCGTTTGGCCGCTCCACCTTCGCCCAACGTCGCAATGGCCCCGTCGGTTCCCGCGATCAATTCCGCCCGCGCCGCCGGCTTCTCCAGCAGCCCCTGCAAGTAATCCGCGAGGGCCGCGGGTTGCGCCGCGCCCTGGATGAACTCGCGAATCACCTCGCGCCCCGCGAGAATATTTGCCATCCCGATGAAGGGCACGCGGATGACCCGCCGCCCGATCTCATAGGTGAGCCACGCCACGCGATACACCAGCGCAAAAGGCAGCCGGAAATAGCTCGCCTCCAGCGTCGCCGTCCCGCTCGCCACCATCCCCACCGCGGCCCGCTGCATCAGGTCATACGCGTTGCGCAACGAGATTTCACACGGCACCCCGGGGTATTGGTCGAGCACTTCCTGCATCAGCCCCCGCATCTTTTCCGAGGAGGCCGCGGCGGCAAAACGCAACTCCGGCTTGCGTTGATGCAGCAGCGCCGCCGTCGCCAGCATGGTGGGAAAAATCTTCTTCACCTCGCGCTTGCGGCTGCCGGGCAGCAGCGCCACGAGATTTTCCTCGCGCGGCTCGGCAATCCGTTTCGCTTTCAAGGAATCCAGCATCGGGTGCCCCACAAACTCCGTGCGCAACCCGGATTGCTCATAGAGCGGCTTCTCAAACGGGAAGAGGCACAGCATCAGGTCGATCGTCTTCGCCATCTTCGGAATCCGGCTCCGATGCCAGGCCCACACCTGCGGGCTGATGTAGTAGATCACCTTCGGCGAAAGGCCGCGTTGCTTGATCGCCGCCGCCAGCCGCAGGTTGAAGCCCGGGTAGTCGATGAAAAGCACCGCGTCCGGTTGCAGTCGCTCGATCGCCTCCAGCGCGGCGGCAAATTCGCGGCGAAAATAGCCGTAGTTCTTGATCACGTCGATGAAGCCGATCACTCCCGCGCGGTCCGTCCAGTCGCGGATGTTCCCCTGCGAGAGCGCATTCATCTGCGGTCCGCCCAGGCCGTGAAATTCCAGCGCGCCGCCGTGCAGCTCCTGCAAGGCCCGCATCAGCTCGGCCCCGCGCGCATCCCCGCTCGCTTCCCCGGCAACGAGGAAAAGCTTCATGGGAGCGCGTTGGACTCGGCGATCATTTCCGTGATCTCCATCGCGAGCGCCAGCGCGGCGGTCGCCTGCGGTCCGGTCACCTTCGGCTCCGCGCCCGCGATGCAGCACGCGGCAAAGGATTCCAGCTCGCGCTTCATCGGCTCGCCCTTCTCGATATCGACTGGCTCGCGCACGATCTTGCGCCCGGCAAATTCGCTGATGATCGCGGAGTCCTTCGCGCTCAGCAGCTTCTTGAAGAGCGAACTCGTCTCCGCATCCGAATCCGCGAGGCGGAACATGTAGCCCTCCTGCGCCTGGTAATCGAGCGAGAGATAGGCATTCTCCTGGAAGACGCGGATCTTCCGCATCTTCTCCGGGCTGATCCGGCTGGCGGTCATGTTTGCCACGCAGCCGTTTTCAAAGCGGATGCGCGCATTGGCAATGTCCTCGCCGCGGCTCAACACCGGCACGCCCACCGCGTCGATGCTCTTCACCGGCGAGCGCACGAGATGCAGGATGATCTCGATGTCGTGGATCATCAGGTCGAGCACCACGCCGATCTCCGTGCTGCGGTTGGGGTAGGGGGAGAGCCGGTGCGCCTCGATGAAGCGCGGGCGCGTGAGATGCGCCTCCAGCGCACTCAGCACCGGATTGAAGCGCTCGATATGCCCCACCTGCAATACGCGCTGCTGCTGCTTCGCCAGCGCAGCCAGTTCGCTCGCATGCGCGGTGTTTTCGGCGATGGGCTTTTCGATCAGGCAATGCTTGCCGGCGTTGAGCAGAAATTTGGCAGTCTCGTAGTGCGTGGGCGTGGGTGTGGCGATGCTCGTGGCATCGACCAGCGTGGCGTATTCCTCCAGCGTCCCCGCGGCTTTCACGCCATACTTCGCCGCCACTTCCCGGGCCATTTCCGCATTCGCATCGTACACGGCGGTAAATTTCGCATTGCCCAATTCCGAGAGCACCCGGGCGTGAATTTTTCCAATGTGGCCGACGCCGATGACGCCGATTCTGAGTGAGTTCATAAGCGTTGTCCGTAGATGGAGATGCGATGTTGCGCCGCGGCGGCAAAGACCGCTTCGCGCTCGACAAAGAGCGTGCGGCCCGCCTCCACGGCGATGATGCGGATGCCCGCCTCGCGCGCCGTCTCCAGCGTTTGCGGTCCGATCACCGGCACGTCGAAACGAAAATCATGGTCGGGCTTTGAGACCTTGGCCACAATGGCCTCCCCGCGTCCCAGTTCACCCCCGCGCTTGATCGCGGCATTCGTGCCTTCAAAGGCCTCCACCGCCAGCACCGTTCCGTTTTTCACCACCACCGTCTGCCCGATGTCGAGCCGGCTCGTTTCCTTCGCGATCTCGAAGCCAAAGGCGATGTCCTGCAATTCGCGCTCGCTGATCTTCGGCCCCGCGATCAATCCCTCGGGGGCGAGTTGATCGTCCATGAAAGTTGTCGCCGGGAGCAGCCTCACCCCCGCTTTGCCGAGTTCGTCGCCGATCGCGCTGAAAATCGTGTCCGCATTCCGCTGCTTGAGCCGCCCCAGCACCAGCAGGGCCTTCACATCCGGGCGCAGATCGAAAAGGTTCTTCGGGGCGATCTGCCCCGCCATCACCGCCTGCTTCACCTCGCGCCGGGTGAAGCACTTGATCATCTTCCCGAGCTGCCCCACCCGCATCCATTCGATTTCATCCACCAGTTCCGTCAGTTCGGGCCGGGTCTCGTTTTCAAACGCCGCGACCACGATTTTTTTCACCCCGGCCGCCCGCGCCGCGCGGGCCATTTGCAGGGGATAAGCGCCATTGCCGGCGATGATTCCAAAGTTGGCGGGTATTTCCACGCCTTCGGTTTTAGGGAAAGTCCTCCGCCCTTGTCGAGCGATGTTGCACGCGGAGCGGTTTCCCGTTCCCGCTTTTGAGAGCATCCCTGGAAATCAATTTCCGAATGGAGTGCATCTTCATGGGGTTCTCCCTTTCAAAAAGAATGCCATGTTGAGACAACGAACTCCACGGGACCCACCACTCCTTGTTCCCAGACTCATCCGTCTTGGAGCTTTTTTGGGCGAAAAAGGATAACAAAACTAATGGAAAAAAGGAAGATAGGCCACGCCCACTGTCCGTGATATTGGGGCAACCCCAAACTGACCCCTTTTACTGCGATGCGTCCTCAGCATATGTGGTGGAATTGGAAGAAAAAATTTACCTTTAATGGGCTGGGTGGATATGATGTAGATACATCAGATAATACATATAACCCATGGTAATGTGCATTGAAATTTATCATGAATTCGATTTTGATAAAAAACATAATTGGTTTAAATCTCATTCTCTTTGGATTGATCCTCCTAGAAACTGCCCCGATCTGTTCAGGCGCACCAAAACCAGACGAAGAGCGAGAGATAGCAGCGCAGGCGAAACAAATACAGCAGGATATTGAGATTGATCTTCCACCAAGTGTGATTGTTGAGCAGTTTGTTTTGAGACACCCTGAATATAATCCTACCTGGGTGGCAAAGCTTAATATGCCTAAACAGGTGGGGGTTGATTTTCAAGTAAAGGCACTAGCTAAAAAAACCATTCCTAACGTGTTTTTTGAACCTCCAAAAGAAGCATGGTGGAAACCTGTTAAGCCTTCATTGGTTTTGCATTATTTAACTTCAATAAATTCTTTTGTTTCAATCGTTTTTTCCGAAGAAAAGCAACGATGTGTGATTTACATACAATGGGCTTGCCCTTAGTCTGATTGCCTTAGAGACTGTCCAAAAATTAGGTAAAAAGTGGAAGAAAAGACTGGTGCGATGGTGGAACATGGTGTGGAACAATGGTAGGCGACAAGCCGAGCACCTGTTGACAGGGCAGGATGGGAGGAATCAGGCGGCGAGTTGGGAATGGCCTGAGCGGGAGGGATGGTTTTTGGAGGCCCAGGCTTTGGGCGTTCAGATCCTTGATCTGCAAGTTGATCATGGTGGGAGCCGGGTGAGAACGTCGCACAGGTAGGCGCTGAGGGAAATGGGGGGCAGGCAACAAATCTCAGAAAAAGGGGTCAGTCCGAATCTCAGAAAAGAAAAAGGGGTCAGTCCGTGTATACGTGCAAAAGCTCCTTTATTTCTCGAACCCGAGACTGGTTTTCGCGAAAGGCGGTGATGGCGCGGCCCACATTGGAACGATGCCCCATGTGCAGGCGCTCGACAATCCACGCATCGCTCACCACCGTTCGACTGCGCAACAGCCAGGCCAGACCTTGTTTGCCAGCGTCATTCTGTCGAAGCTTCGCCAGGTCACTCGCCGTCAACTCCAGACGGACCAGCCCTTCCGCCAGCCAGCGTTCGGCCGCCGCTTCATCATGGCGGTGCAGGCTTGCGCTGGTATAGGACTCCCGCTTTTTACCCGTCACCACCCTTTTGGCCCACTCCATCAGCCGGGTTCGGAAATCATCACCACCCACATACCAGCCGCGCCGCAGTTGACGCCACACCTCTTGTTCCTTGCCAGTTGGCTCCCGCTCCAGCGCCTCGCGCACGCGCGCTTCCATCCATCCCGCGTAACGCTTGCGCGCCCGGCTTCGCTCATCCGGCAAATCCAGCGCACCGAATACCATGCCCCGTGTCAACCACTCCGGCAGTTCCGCCTTCTGCACAAAGCCCGGATAGCTGCTCCACGGGTAACTCTCCAGCCGCAGCGGCTCGTCGGCGAGCAATCCCGCGCGTGCCGGGTTCAAATGGATATAGTCACTCACCGCCGTAAAGTAATCGGCGCTTTCCGCCTCCACCGGGATGGCCTTGTAGCGCCCTTGAAAAAGATGTCCGCACTGCCGGTGACGCGCGTTGAAGCGCTGGGTGTAAGTCCCTTGCAACCACTTCATTCCCGCCACCAGATTCGCCTCCGGCGTCTCCAGCAGCAGATGGTAATGGTTGCTCATCAGCACATAGCTGTGAACGCGCGTGCCCGTCCGTCCGCACATCTCCTCCAGCGTTTGCAGAAACCGCCTCCGGTCCTCGTCACGGGGAAGGGGTCAGTCCGTGCATACGTGCAAAAGCTCCTTTATTTCTCGAATCCGAGACTGGTTTTCGCGAAAGGCGGTGATGGCGCGGCTCACATTGGTACGATGCCCCATGTGCAGGCGCTCGACAATCCACGCATCGCTCACCACCGTTCGAGACTTTTGATGGGATGTGATCGGAGGGCAGCAAGGCAGACCAATAAGTGATGCTTCGTTTAAAACTACTGGCGGAAGTTTGTTTAACAGTTCTCCATTACCTGCGCGTCCATGCCCTCTGTAATCGGCCTTATCTTAACGCCATGCAGAACTACTCTTAAAAATGGCTGCCCGCACCGGAGCCTCGAAAGGTTCCGGTGCGGGCCTTGCCGCCATCCTCTCCTTACTCCGCCCGCCCCAACATCCACCGCCGCCTCCTCAACACCATCCATCCTGCACACCATGCCAGATGAAAGGGAACTCCCGTTTCTGGCACTGCCATCAACTGCACGTTGTCAAAGTAAGTGGTCCCCGCCAGGCTCACGACTGCGCCCGTGCCAAAGCTGAGGCCGATCGCCTTGCCGGCATCGGCGGAAGTCGCCGTGTAGGTCAGGGAAATTTGGTAAAACTGATTGGCCGTCTGCAACAACGTCACAAGATTGGCGCTGTTGTAGCTGCTCACCGTGGTGCCGTCGGCTTGCAGGTTGATGAAGGTGTCCGACGCCAGGCTGGTCAGGCTTGAAGCGGCTACGCTCAAGGTGAGGGTATAGGTATTTCCCTGCGTGAAATTCGTGCCCAGCGTCTGGCTGATCGTGCCGGTGCCGGCGAGCCCCAGCGTGCCAAAGCTTACCGAAGCAATCTTCGATCCGCTATAGCCGCTCAAGCCACTGGTGGAACTGCTGTCCAGCGTCACGGTGGGCGCGCCCACCGCAGGCACCAGGGCATAAGACGAGGCCGTCCAATAGCCGTTGCTGGCCGTCTTCGGATTCGTGGTAATCGAGGCTGTCGCCGCGACACTGCTGGTCACCTCAAAGCTTTGGTCACCAATGGTGACGCTGCTCTGGGCTAATCCATGAGGAATAAATAAAACTACGACGACTGCTGCCAGCCAGCCGCACCATCCTGATCGGGAAATACTACTTATCATACCGCCAACTCCTTGGGTTAAGGTTTACTCCCAGTGTTATCGGAGGGGGGTGATTTTTCATTTAGGATTTTGATGTGCGTATAAATGCGTATGCACAGGTGATTCAGTGGTTTTGAGGTGGCTAATGAACACCTGATTTTTAAATTTTCACTGTAAGATTTCACCTTGGCAACGGTTCTTGAAACGTAGATAAGTATTATTATTTAACACTGTGATAAGGGAATCTATAGAGTCAGCTTTCCCTTAAAAAGGGGCCGATGCAGCCCCATGCTTCAGAGCGCTGGCTCAAGGCGAAGACGGATGAGGTCGTCTTCTAACTCGGGATTTTACGTGCGTTTTCACTCCAGCGGCGTAGGGTGCGCGTTTTCTTTATGTTTGAACTCCTTTCCACTCAGGGCAAAGCGCGTCGCGGACGGCTGACCACCCGCCACGGCGTGATCGAGACGCCCATCTTCATGCCCGTGGGTACGCAGGGGACCGTCAAGGCGGTCAGCCCGCGGGAATTGCGGGAACTCAACGCGCAGATCATTCTCGGGAACACCTATCATCTTTTCGTCCGCCCGGGCCTGGACGTGATGCGCACCATGGGCGGGCTGCATTCTTTTATGAACTGGAATGGCCCGATCCTTACGGATAGCGGCGGGTTTCAGGTTTTCTCCCTCGCGAAGCTGCGGAAAATCACCGAGGAGGGCGTGCATTTTCAAAATCACCTCGATGGCTCGCCTTGTTTCATCGGCCCCGAAACCGCGATGGATATCCAGAAGACGCTCGGCTCCGATATTGCGATGGCCTTCGACGAATGCCCGCCCCATGAGTGCGGCTACGAATACGCCGCGCAGAGCAACGAGCGCACGCTGCGCTGGGCCCAGCGGTGCAAGGCGTGGTCCCAGCAGTTCGACAAAAACGAACGCCCGGCTGTCTTCGGCATCGTGCAGGGTTCCATCTACGAGGAACTGCGCAAGGAAAGCGCCGAGGCGCTGGCGGGTATGGACTTCGAAGGCTACGCGGTGGGTGGGGTGAGCGTGGGGGAGAGCGAGCTGGAGATGATGAAGGCGGTGGACGACAGCGTGCCCTTCCTGCCCAAGGAGAAGGCGCGCTACGCGATGGGGCTGGGCACGCCGCCGCAACTGGTGGAAATGGTGGCGCGGGGCATCGATATGTTCGACTGCGTGCTGCCGACGCGAATCGCGCGCAATGGCACGGCCTTTACCGCTGCCGGCACGATTCATTTAAAGAACGCCGTTTACGCGACGGATCGCGGCCCGATTGAAGAAGGCTGCACCTGCCCGGCCTGCCGCGAGTTTACCCGCGGTTACATCCGGCACCTCGTGAAGGCCGAGGAAATCCTCGGGCTGCGGCTCATCTCGCTGCACAACCTTCATTTCTACCTCGACCTCATGCGCAAGATCCGGGAATCCATCGTGGACGGCACTTTTCAGGCGTTTCGCGAAAAGTTTGTTTCCGGCTACAAACCGCACACTGCTGATTAACTGTTTTTTACATTTTAGGCATTGCGGCCCTTGACTGATGGCGATCCCTGCTCAACCGTTTGTTAACAACTCGCTTTCTATGAGCAAATATACTGCATTCCGTTGCCCCGAGGATCTGCTCCTCAAGGCCAAAGCCAAAGCAAAGCAAGACCGTCGCTCCCTCAGCAACTATCTGATTACGTTGATTGAAAAAGACGTAAAGGATTACGCCCTGCCGGTGGAAACGAAGACGAAGGGCAAGAAGGGCAAGTAGGCTCTTTCTTTTTCAGTCGTCATTAGTCATACTTTGTTTAAACATATTTGAAGCGCGCATGCCTGGCCACCTGGTGGCCGGGCGTGCGCTTTCTATTCCTGCATGAAAATCGTTCGCACTCCACGCTCGATGCTGGCGTGGGCCCGCCAGGCGGCACGTCCACTCGTTTTGGTTCCCACCATGGGCGCGCTTCATCGCGGCCATGGCGAGCTCATCAAAAAGGCGCGCCAGCTCGCCGGTCCCCGGGGCAGCGTGGCGGTCAGTATCTTCGTCAACCCCACCCAGTTCGGTCCCCGCGAGGATTTGAGTCGCTACCCGCGCCCTTTTACCCAGGACAAAAAGTTGTGCGTGTCCCTCGGGGTGGACGCCATTTTTCACCCGGAGCCGAAGGACATGTATGCCGGGGATCACACCGTCTATGTGGTGGAGGACAGTCTCGGCTCCGTGCTGTGCGGGAAATCGCGCCCGGGGCATTTCCGCGGGGTTTGCACGGTGGTTTCGAAGCTTTTCAATATTGTGCAGCCCGATGCCGCGGTGTTTGGCCGCAAGGATTACCAGCAAATGGCCATCATCCAGCGCATGGTGCGGGACTTGAATTTCCCGGTAAAAATTGTGCCGGCGGAGATCGTGCGGGAAGCGGACGGCCTCGCGCTCAGCTCGCGCAATGCCTACCTGAGCCCGGAGGAACGGGCCGGAGCCGTGGTGCTCCGGGCCGCCTTGCTCGCCGCGAAGGCGGTGGCTGCGAAAAAGAAACCCGCGCAACTCCGCGATCTGGTCGCAAACCAAATCTCGACAAATCCGCTGGCGCGGATTGACTACGTGGAGGTGGTGGACGCCATCACCCTGCAACCGGCATTGCCCGGCACCCGCAAGAAGCTCGTCGCCGTGGCCGTCTTCTTTGGAAAAACACGGCTCATCGACAATATTCTCCTTTCGTGAAGCATTTTGATTTCGTCGTCATCGGCAGCGGCATCGCCGGGCTGACTTTTGCCAAAAAGGCCGCGGCGCATGGCACCGTTGCGCTCATCACCAAGAAACTGCGCGATGATTCCAACACCGCCTGGGCCCAGGGCGGCGTCGCCTGTGTCACCAGCGGGGAGGATTCCTTCGATCTTCACATCAAGGACACGCTGATCTGCGGGGCCGGGCTTTGCGACGAGACCATGGTGCGCAAAATCATCACCGAAGGTCCGGACCGCATTCGCGAGCTCATGGAAGTGGGCGTGAATTTCGATGAGCGCGAAATGGAAGGGGGGGAACGTGAACTCGACCTGGGACGGGAAGGGGGACACTCGAAGCGCCGGGTGCTGCATTCCCGCGATACGACCGGTCGCGAAATCGAGCACGCGTTGTTGCGGTCAGTTGAGGCTAATCGCAACGTGACCTTGCTAGAAAACCACATGGCGGTGGATTTGATTACCGCCGGGAAGCTCGGCTACGTCACCGACGACCGCTGCCTCGGCGTTTATGTGCTCGACGAGCAGAGTGGGTTGGTGGAAACCGTGCGGACCAACCGCCTCGTCCTCGCAACTGGCGGCTGTGGAAAGGTTTACCTCTATACTACGAACCCCGGCATCGCGACCGGGGACGGCGTCGCCATGGCCTGGCGCGCCGGAGCAACGATTGCGAACATGGAGTTCATCCAGTTCCATCCCACCTGCCTTTACCATGCCGGGAAGCGCTCCTTCCTCATCTCGGAAGTCGTGCGCGGGGAGGGGGGCAGGCTGGTGGATGTAAGGGGTCGCCAGTTCATGCACAAGTATCATCCGCAGAAGGAGATGGCTCCGCGCGACATCGTAGCCCGCGCCATCGATGCGGAGATGAAGCGCACGGGTGCCAAGTGCGTGTATCTCGATGTGACCCACCTGGATGCGGAGTTTGTGAAAGACCGCTTTCCCAATATCTACGAGACCTGCCTGAGCCTCGGGCTCGATATTACCCGGGAGCCGATTCCGGTCGTTCCGGCCGCGCATTATCAGTGCGGGGGGGTGCAGACCAATTCTCATGGAGTGACCACCCTGCGAGGACTTTACGCTATCGGCGAGGTGGCCTGCACTGGTCTCCATGGAGCCAATCGCCTCGCCAGCAACTCACTGCTGGAAGCCATGGTCATGGCCCACCGGGCCTACGAGCACGTGCTCAAGACCGAGCCCGTCGGCCAGCCCCGCGATCTCGACGTCCAGCTTCCCGAGTGGAAAAGCGGGGACGCTACTGATGTGGATGAACTCGTGGTCATTTACCACAACTGGGAGGAAATCCGCCGCCTCATGTGGGACTACGTGGGCATCGTCCGCACCGACAAGCGCCTCCAGCGCGCCAGCACTCGGCTGCGCAATCTCCAGCGGGAGATCCAGGAGTTTTACTGGAACTTCAAGGTCACGACTGACCTGCTGGAGCTCCGCAATCTTGCCACCGTCGCCGCGCTCATTGTTGATTCCGCCCTCCTGCGCCGGGAGAGCCGGGGGCTCCATTATACGCTGGATTACCCGGAAACGGACGACCGGTATTACCAAAAGCCGACCTTGATCCATCGGCTCTGAAAACGGGCGATTTTCTCTGAAAAGTGGGAGTGTCGTTTCATGGCACGGGCGATGCTTTTATGGAAATTAGATAAAATTTCACTTTCCAAAGAGAAAAATTTACCGATTCTAATGATCAGAGCACCCAGCCCGTGAACGGCGAAAAGCCTTTACCACGGCCCTAGTTTGGATTAAAAATTGCCCCCAATACCAAATGAAGCCCATTCGAACCATCGTGATGTTGGTGCTGGCCATGGCGGCGATCGCTGCCCGGGCCCAGTCGCCGTACTCCAGTGGCGACGACTTCGCGAAGTATGCGATGAAGCTGCGGGAGAGCGCCCTGCTCAAAATTGAACCCCGGGTTTTCGTGCCCACGCTCGGCCGGACTTTCGTCGGCGGGAACTACCCGTGGAAGACGAATATCGTGACCACCATCTTCTGGGTGGGTGAGCAGCCGACCCAGAATAACCCGGTGCCGAATACCGCCAGTTCCTGGGATCGCTACTGGGTCAACAGCTTCGGCGGCTTCGACAATCCCGATCCCGGCGCCCGTCGTGGCTATGTCCCGGCCAATTTCGTGCCGCAGCAGAATCCCTTTTACTGCGCCCTGCCTTATAACGACGTGACCTCCGGGGCCACTAAACCGGAAGCCCGCCTAGTTATACCCTGGTTCAAGAACACTTTCATCAAGGAAGGGCAGTCCGTCTGCCGTGACCGTTGGATCGCCATCCGCCATGGCAGCAAGGTCTGCTACGCGCAGTGGTCCGATTGCGGCCCGTGGCGCACCGACTACTGGCAATATGTCTTTGGCAACCAGCTTCCGGACCCGCGCTTGAACAACGGTGCCGGCCTCGACGTCTCGCCCGCCGTCCGCGATTATCTCGGCCTGGCCAACAAGGACGTGACCGACTGGAAATTTGTGGAGTTCCGCGACATCCCCCCAGGCCCCTGGGGTCGCTACGGAAACAACAATACGTTCGTGATCAATGCGCGACGTTCCTCCGAGCGCGTGGTCGAACGCCAGAACAGCGACGGCCCCACCGTCCTCACGAAGTAAGCGGAGCAGCCGCCATTTCACATCGGAGTCATCCCGGGACAGCGAACCTGCTTGGCCGAATTGAAGGGCGAAGAAGAACTCCGACGCCTGGTTCTCTCTCCTCCTCGTTCCCTGACTCCGTTTGAGAACGGGCTTACCTGGGCGACTCCGTACCCTTGGTGCGCGATATCTCTCCCGAAGCAGGCTTATTTTCCCCGTTAACTCACGAATTAATAGACAACCGCTTTTCGTTTTCGTTACATCGCGCACTCATGCAACGCGGCATTTTTATTTCTTTTGAAGGCTCGGAAGGCTGTGGCAAGTCCACGCAGATCCGTCTGCTTTCCGCGCGCTTGCAGGAGGCCGGGATTTCCATGATCCTGACCCGCGAACCGGGCGGCACCGCGATCGGCGAGCGCATTCGCGATCTACTGCAATACGACAAGATCGGCCACGCCATGAAACCCGAGGCTGAGTTGCTGCTCTTCGCGGCCAGCCGGGCGCAACTCGTTCGCGAGGTCATTGAGCCCGCCCTGGAGAGTGGAAAAACTGTGATCGCCGACCGCTTCCTGGATTCCACCACCGTCTATCAAGGCGTGGCCCGGGCGATTGATGCGCATTCGGTGAAATTCATCAACGAATTCGCGGTGGGCAACTGCCTGCCCGATCTCACCTTCGTGCTCGATCTTGATTTCACTGCGGCCCGCGTTCGCATGGAGCAGCGGGAAAACGCGGTGGCTGATCGCATGGAGGAGCAGCCCGACGAATTTTACCTCGCCGTCCGCGCCGGATACCTCAGGCTGGCGGAACTGCATCCGCAGCGCATCCGGGTCGTCAATTCCGCCCAGCCGGTGGAGGCGATTGCCGCGGAGATCTGGAACCATTTACAGGAGCGATTCCATGGCCTTTTTGCCTGAGCAGGCGATTGCCTTTCTCCAGCGGGCTCGCGATCAGGACCGGCTCGGCCATGCATATCTGATCACTGGCCAGCCCGGCAGTGGGAAGCGCCAGCTCGCCGCCAGCTTTGCCGCCATGCTCCAGGGCGTTTCCGAGGCGGAGGTCTGGAAACATCCCGACTTCCATTCCGCCGAGCCGGAATCGAAGTCACGCCGCATCGTCATTGAGCAGATTCGTGAGCTGGAACGTGGCCTGCAGATGCGTTCCAGCCGGGGCGGACGCAAGATCGGGGTCATCTTCGATGCGGACCGCATGCAGCCGCAGGCTTCCAATGCGTTCCTCAAAACCCTGGAGGAACCCCCGGCGCAATCGCTGCTGCTGCTCGTCACCGCGCACCCGGAGCTGCTGCTGGATACCATCATTTCCCGCTGCATTCTCCTGCCGCTGGCCCCGTCGGCGAAGCCCGATCCCACGCCGGCCGAAACCGAGCTGCTCCAGGCGCTGGCCCGCTATTTTCAAGGGGGGGGGGCCGGTCTTGGTGCTGTCTATGGACTGGTTCGTACCTTCACCGGCCTGCTCCAGGCCGAGCGCGAGAAAATCTCCGATGCCAATGAGGCGGAGTTGAAAGGCGAAGAAAAGCTCTACAAGCAGACCACGGAGGCGGGCAAGTGGCTGGAGGATCGCGAGGATTACTTCAAGGCGCTCACCGAATCGCGCTACGTGCAGACGCGTTTCACCCTGGTGGATGTGGTGATGCAGTGGTGGGCTGATGTCCTGCGCCAGCAAAGCGGGGTGGGGCACCTCGATCTGCCGCAGTGGAGCGGGATGACCGGCCAGCTCGCCCAAAAGTTCACCGCACCTGAGCTGTTACGCCGCTTGCGAGCCATCGAAGGGCTGCGCGAGAATCTTAACCGTAATATTCAAGAAGCGCTTGCCGTCGAAGTCGCCTTCCTCGAAGCATTCGGCACTTAATTTTTTCATGACTCAGAATACCTTTTTCCGACCCGGCCAGGAATGGCTTGATACCGAAGGCAACCTCATCCAGGCGCACGGAGGAGGGGTGATTTTTGTCGAGGGGGTTTACTATTGGTTTGGCGAAAATAAGAACGCGCCCAATGCCAAAAACCTGAAGCTTCACGACGGCAGCACCATGGATCGCGTGGACGTCATCGGCGTTAGTTGCTACTCCTCGCGCGATCTCCTCAACTGGAAGCACGAGGGAATCGTCCTGCCCGCCGTGCCGGACGATCCGGATCACGATCTACATCCGACCAAGGTCGTGGAGCGCCCGAAGGTCATCTACAACGCGAAGACGAAAAAATTCGTGATGTGGATGCATGTGGACACGCCCGACTACATCCTCGCCGCCTGCGGCATCGCGGTGAGCGACACCGTCGCTGGCCCTTATCAATACGTCGGCCACGTCCGCCCGAATGGGAAGGACTCCCGCGATTTCACGGTGTATGTGGATGACGACGAGCGGGCCTACCTCGTGCATTCATCGGATTGGAACAGCGTCACCATGATCGCCGATCTTACCGACGATTATCTCGGCCTCACTGGCCACTACACCCGCCACTTCGATGCCGGCGCGACCAACAACGGCCGCGAATCCGCCGCCGTTTTCAAGCAGGACGGTCGTTACTTCATCATCACCTCCGGCACCACCGGCTGGAATCCAAATGCCGCCGAATACGCCGTCGCCGACCACATGCACGGCCCGTGGGAGGTGAAGGGCAATCCCTGTGTCGGCAAGGATGCCGAAACGACCTTCCATTCCCAGGACACCTTTGTCATTCCCGTTCAGGACCGCCCGGGGAAATACATCTTCATGGGCGACCGCTGGTTTCCACAGAATTTACAAAACTCCCGCTACGTCTGGCTGCCCTTGGAAGTAACTGGCGACGAACTCACCGTAAAGTGGCTGCCCGAGTGGAACCTTAGCGTGTTTGATTAGGCTTTTCCGGTCCCCTCGTGCCGCAATAGAGTTGCGGAACGAGGAATAAATGACCTGCTCGGCTAACTTCCGGACGCCATCGTGCGCACCTCGACGTAATCCACGTCGTAGAAATAGACCTGGTTCCCCGCCGCCGTTTTTGTCGGCAGGAGATACGGGGAAAACGCCTCGCCCCATCCTTTTCCCGGGATCCAGAAGTTGAGGCACAAATTCATCGCCTGCTGGGGCACTGCGGTGGTCGCGGTGTGAATGAGCGTGCCGTTTACATACCAGTCCACCTCGTTGGGCAGCCAGCGGATTGTGAAGGTATTGAACTGCGAATAATCCAGCCCCGCAACGGGCACATTCTGCGAGTTCTCATGCGTGCTGTCGTAGCTTGGGTGCGTGTTGTCGAAGTCATGCCATGTCGTCACCTGTGCGGGTTTCCGCCCTTTGGGTGCTTTGCGGATTTGCTTGGTCAGAAACTCGTAGTCGATTTCATCGGAAAGGACATCGCTGCTGCTCGTCCAGGAGGTGTAGGTGAAGAGGGACGGCACCAGCCCGGCGGGGAGTTTGGAAAAACGCACTCGCGCTTCAAATTCCAGCCCCGATCCGATGGGAAACGTCTGCACCGTATCGATTTCCGTTCCAACGAAGTCCTGCCCCGGTTGCTTGGGATCGAAGGTCTGGACCTTCAGCCGCGCCATCCCATTTACCACCTTGGGCGTGTTCCCCAGTCGAGCCCGCCCCAGCTTCCAATCCGCCACCGTCCATTGTGTTCCGTCGAGCGAAGTGCCCTCGAAATCGTCGTGGAAAAGCACGTCCGCATGGGTCGCAATGGTTCCGAAGATCATGGCGGCCAAACCGCCGAACATCTGCAGCAGACGCCGCGTGAAATACGGGAATAACATCCCCGATTTTCGCCCACAATCTGCCCCATGGCAAAGCTGGAGGTGCAAACAACGATCTATGTTTGCATCTATGTTTGCGAATTATGATTGAACGGAAGTCCTGAAGAGACGTTGCCTTCTGGGGAGCCCACGCGTCCCGCGTCATCGGCATGCACGTCCCAGCCAAAAGCGCCTACCGAAAATTGGCGGGGCGGCCCGGACGGCCCGGCTCGTGTTTGCCGCCGATGCCGTAGCGTTCCGCAATATACTGCTCGGCAAATTCACCCACGTGTTTCATTAACACGCCGGTGAGGACGGGGCGGAAGAGGGTAAACAAAAGTTTAAACACGGTGATGAAAAACCCTGCGGTAGCCACCTCTTTCACTTCGCGCTGGATGCCGTCCTTGTTCTTGATCAGCTTCACCTTCTTCTTCCGCGCCGGCAGGCGGGAGAGGAGCCAGCCGGCAAGGCCGGCGCCCGCCAGCCAGGTGCCTTGATTACGGCGCACCGATTGCTGCACGCGGGCGGGAAAATTCAGCGACTGTTCCAGGCCCTGCCAGGCTTGTTTCGCCCCGGCGCGCGCGGCGGCGAGCTCGGCGATTAAAGCGATTTTGTCCGGGTTTTCAGCCATTCCTGGTCCTTTTTAAATTCGTTGAAAGTCTCGATGAAAAACGGTTTTCCAATCATCCGCCACGCGAGTGCGCCGAAGATGATGGTCGCCAGCAAATGCACCCCGGCAAAAGCGAGCAGCACCCACTCCCAATGCCAGCCAGTCCAGTGCACGACCAGAAAGACGAGCCCGAGGCAGAGAAAAATGTAGCCGAAAAGCAGCGCCACCAGCGCCACCAGCGCGAAGACCGCGAGGGTGAGATAATGCTTCCCGGCGTCGCCCGCTTCGAGCCCAAAGAGCTGAAAGCGCGCCTGGAGATAACCAAGCACGCTGGCGAGCAGATTCCGGAAATTGCCGGAAATGCCGGACTCCGGCGATTCATTCGACGCGGAGCCCCTGGCAGGATCCATATTCAACTCCGGCTAGCGACGGAAAATGAGGCCGAGGAAGAAGCCCACGCCCAAGGCGGTGAAGACGGCCTTGGTCGGGTTTTCGCGAATGTATTGCTCGCCGTCCTCGCGCAAGGTCCGGGCGCGGGCTCGGTAGTCGCCGTAAACCTTTTCGGCCTGTCCGCGCAATTCCTGCGCCTTCACCTCGGCGGCGGAGCGGAGTTCCGAGGCCTTGGCGTTCGCGGCGGCCTTCAAGTCCTCGGCGGCCTGTTTCGCGTGAACCTTGCTGCTTTCAAATTTTTCGGCGGCTTCGGCGTGCAGATTCGCGGTGCCGGGCGTGTCGTTGATGGGTGTTTCTTCTGACATGGTGTTCTCCTTTGTTGAACGAATCGAAATCAGGATGACATCTGGCTGCGATAAAATCAAGGAATGCAGAGGGCAAAGTCGCTTTCTGAATCACATTGGTAATTTGTCATCAAGAAATTGTTGCCATCTTTCTTGATTTTTCAAAAAGGGGAAGAGATACCTCCCCACGATCCACGTCATTTCTTTGGAAAAGATATGTCATTCTTGACTAGCTTCTTTTTTTAAAATCCAGATGCATCCAATTTTGAACCACAACAAGTACAATAGTGTATTTTAAAAGTGAAAGATGTTCTTCTTGCTGATAGGTTTTTATGACCATTGTCGCAGTGGTATATCTTGAATAAATTATTGTTTAAATGAATATTTGCTTTGCAGATAGGGCAGTAATTAAATAATTGCAGGCTATTGGGATCGTAATTGCAATTAGGGCATTTTGGCATATTAACTTTAGTGATGTGCTGGTAAATCAAAAGAATCAAAATTATGCCAAATACTATATATTGAGTGTGTGGTAATCTTGTTATTATCGCGAGTGTTATGGTAAAAAATAATACCGCTATCATGATAATATTTTTAGTCTGTTTGTAGTGCTTGTATTTTTTTAATGAATCATTAAAAGTTTCCCAATTTTTCACGTTTTGGTCTTTCATGAGCAATTATCGATCAAGTAAATGTCCACGGATTGGAAGTAAAGGCGGTTCAGAAAATTCTATCCCGGACATAAGGGTGTTGCCATAAGAAGGAGCCCATCCATCTCCATAGTCCGGATTAAAATCATTTGAAAAGTGCGAAGGGCTTTGAGAGGTGTCATCTAACGTTAATCCAGATATAGATTGTTGCTGTGGAGGAGAAATTGCATTCCATAGGGTTTTAAAGAAATTATCTACAAAATTAATTGCAGATGGAATTAACCCAGTTTGTGCGTATACTCCTCCTCCGATTGTTACCGGACCAATTTTCCAAGAGAAATAAGGCCCTAATTCACCATCTGTGGAGCCAAAAGTTCCTTTGGCATCTCCACCAGTAAATCCAACTGGAGTAAATGTAGAACTATCTTTTCCAAAGTTATACATGTATTCTCCCCCAACGGTTAATGATTTATATCCTGCAAAGGCAAGGTCACCAAATTCTGCGCCGTTTGATGAGCCAAAGGATCCCAGAGCAAGAACTCCAGCTCCAGCACCTTTATATGAACCTTCGAAACCTATCATGCCGAATCCTCCAGCATTCAAGCCTAGGACATTACCAAGCCACACTGCGGTTGCATTTGCATCTGCGCGTCCATAATTATACCCTACCGTTCCTGGTCCCATATATGGAATTTCACCAGTGGGATCACTAGCGTTGACGCAATTATTCAATGCATATCTGTAGAGGTTGAAATCGCCGCCATCGAATGAGGTGGGATCACATTGGAGAAATCGCCCCAATACGCTTACGTAAAAACGATTTCGATAATCGTATAGACCTATTTCAGATAATAGCTCTCGCCTGGTGAACAAAAACCGATTTCCATATGAACTCACTGAAATCACAAGACCTGATGCGTTGTATATAGTGGTGTTGCCATATACGTCGTAATCATAGCTTTCTACGAGATTTCCAGAAGTATCCGTTAACCCAGTCGTGTTTCCTAATGCGTTTTGATGATAATAAACGATGGAGGTAGAGTTGATCATCGCAATCATTTCATCAGGAGCCATACCGTGAATGTATGTTGCGGTTAAATTCCCCCCAGAATCTCTCTCCTCAACCAAATTCCATCCATCATAAAAAAGATAATGGATAGCTCCGTTGATGGTTCGTGTTGCACATTGATCAACAGGATCATAGCTCATTTGAGCGGAATTTGAGGTATTTGCAGCTGTGAGTAGGTGATTTTTGGCATCATAGGTATAAGTCCAGCCTAACCCTTGAGTTAAATTGCCTCTAGTATCGTAGGTTAACCCATTTCCCGCCATCGTGCTATACTCATTTAAATTATTGCTGCTATAGCTGGCGCTCCCATTAATGCTATCTGTGACTAAACTGCGATTTCCATTTGAATCGTATTGATAACCGACAGTTTGAGAAGGACTGGTGGGAGTTCCTGAGGGATTTGTGGCATCATAAGAAACGCTCGTGACCTCTCCGATGAAATCATACCCATAAACGTCTCCCAGGCCTCCATTGCGTTGTTCGTATGTCCGACGATTCATGGAGTTGTAACCGTAAGATAAATTGAGGGGGTTTCCACCAACTATCCCGGAGTTAGTAATCGAATTTAAGCGATTTCCATTGTCGAAGCTGTAAGTCGCTGCAGTGCCATTGGCGAGGGTTTTAGTGGCTAGCCTGCTATCCACATCGTAAGTATAAGTTGCAGTGGCTGTTCCATTGACATTGATCGTAGTAAGGCGGTTCAATGCATCATAAGAATAGTTTTCCAGCAATCCAGATGGCAAAGTCATCGCTGAACGATTGCCATCCGCATCATAGGTATAGTTTATAGTGCGTGCGCCTCCGGGCGCTCCAGTAATTGACTCAGTTTCTGATAATAGCTGCCCTACATTGTCGTAAGTATAAGTAAGTGAGCTTACGTTTGAATTACACGTAAGTAAACGCCCATTACTATCGTATGTCCTGTTAATAGTTGGGGCGCTTGCAGAGCTCCAAGATGTTTGAAGGAGACGATTTTGAGTATCGTAAGTTAGTGTCTCAATCTGCCCGCTCCTGTTAGTATAACTTGTCATGTTGCCAACGGCATCATACCCGAATAACTCCGTTGTTGAATCTGGGTAGATTGCGGAAGTTTTTCTGCCATCAAGATCGTATGTGTAGCTATAAATATAGCCTTTTGGATCTTTAAATGTCAAGATATTGTCTAGATTGTCGTATGTGTAATAACTTACTTCACTTTGCGCATTCGTGGTTGAAGCTAGTCGATCTTCAGTATCGTAGGTATTTGTTTGCTGGGTTCCGTCAGCGTAAGTGTTTGTTAATATATTCTTATCTGCATCGAATTGATAGCCGATACCATGACCCAGCGAATCTGCCGTCTGATAGCAACGATGAATGCTATCAAATGTGCTAGTGTTTGTTAGCCCTAGTGAATCTAAGGAGGAATTTAAGTTATTTACTGAATCGTAGTAATAGCTTGTGGCGCTTATCCCATTGGGAGCGGTGTAGCTGCCAGGTGATGACATTATGTAACCCAGTTCTACGGAGGTCTTCAAACGGCTTTCATTATAAACCCACCGCGTGCATTTCCCAGAAGGCAATGTGGTTTGTGCTATTGTATCAAAGTATTGATTGGATATTGTGCCATAGCTTTTCTGCCCATAGATGTAAGACGTGGTATGATTATTGGCATCAGTTTTGCTAGCAAGTTTATTGTAGGCATTGTAGGTAAATGTGGACTGCTTGGTGTTTTCGTCAATTTCACTGCTTTTGTTACCAAATCCATCATAGGTATATTGAAATACGGTAGAATCTGGGTGAGTAATGGAAGTTACTTGCCCTCGCCAATTGTAAGCATAATTCGTGGAGTTGCCTCTTGCGTCAGTGACCGATTTTGTAAGACCATTTTTATAATAAGTATAGCTGGTTGTATACCCTAGTGGATCTGTTGCTGTTTGTAGATCTCCTATGAAATTGCCAGTGGTGTCAGTGCTTGAGTAGTAACTCATTGTTGCGATTCCACTATTCTTTAACGCATGAGTCAATACTTGCCCATTGGAATTGTAGCTCCAGAACTCCCTGTAATCTTGTGTGCCATGCATAAGTGGAGAGTAGTTGTAATCGATCTCCGTAATAACATGCTGAGGAAATGATGAACCAGCTGTGTTGTTTCTGACAATATTTGTCAGAACGCCATTTCCATTAGTATGAGTGATTAGGAAGTGGTCGCTATCGTAGGTATTTGATTCGCTAATTGTAAAAGGAGAGTAGCCGTCAGAGATTGACGGTGAGGTGGCACTTGTTTTTTCACCCACCCCATTTTCGGTATAGGTGGTCGTATTTCCTGCATTGTCCGTGACTGTTTTTAGAAAACCTGCTCCGGAGCTTCCGTAGGTAAAAGTTGTTTGGACGCCATCGCCGTCGACCATTTTGGTAAGTTGGTCGTAACTATTGTAGTTGCGTGTAATTGTGGTGCCGTCTCCTTCCACGATTGTCGGATTGGTGCCGGCATTCAGAATGGCCACAACAGGCTCATTAATAGCTAAATTATATTCTTCTTTCACGTAACCATCTGGCAGTGAAGGGCTATAGCTATAATCATATTTCATTTGCGAGCTATCACCCGCGATCATAGGATCCACTGCTGTGGCCAACGCTGGGCGCCCGGTCGTGGCGGTAGTAGCATGAACATAAGTATAAGTGGCGGCAGTGGTCGGAGAAGGATAAGTGACGGAGGTTAAAACATTCGGCGTATTACCAAAAAAATTTGAATAATTATAATAGACGACGGTGCCATCGTTACTGGAAACTGAGTTTACGTAAGTAGCGCCGTCGTTGCTGGTCAAATATGTGATGTAAATATATCGTTGATAGTTGTTGTTGACAAATGCCACGCGATTGTGAGTATCGTATTGGACGTACCAATTAGATCCCATCTGATTGCTTACCTGAGTCAAGTGAGCTACGCCAGTGCCGGTCCCATCCGCGACAAAGTCGTAACGCATATTATCTGGCATGGTGATTAAATAGACCCCAGATGAACCTTTGTATAAGCGATCTCCGCAATTAGCAGCAGTGGGAACCCATTCGGTGCCAGTAGAGTCAGTTGCGGTGAAAGTATAGCTGTATCCGTTGGGATAATGGATGTCGCGATCAAGAACTCCGTTAGTGAAGGTTGTGTCTTGCACTACTTCCCAGTTCCAATTGTTTTGCCAGGTGTTTGCGCGACCAAAAACCCATCTCGAACTGGTAAAGGTCTCTGCACGGCTGTTATAATAGCGCTTAAAAACGACGGGGTCGGTGCCAAATGTTTGGAGATCAACCACTTCCCGGTGGGCATTCGCCATATAAGGATTGATCCCATGGCGACCGATATCCAAGTGGGCAGGCAACTGACCGGCTGGCGAATTTGTGACAAGCCCGATCAATGCAGCGAAAATTGACAATAAGAGTCCTTGTTTCATACCAGAAAAATTTGAATTTAAATACTAATTACTAATGGAACTACCTTTTATTGAGCATCCGTAGAAGCGGGGGAAGCCTGCGTCGCAGCTGGCAATGGCCCGACTAAAAACTCAAACATTGCCGTTTGGCCTCCTTGCGTCACACTTACATGATATCTATCTGATGTTTGGAGAGGCTGGAACTGGAAGGTAAGCCCGACAGCGGCCGAGACACTCTGCAAATTGACGTATCTTCCGCTTTGATTGCCAATAGTTATTGTTCCGCCATCCTCAGCATCAATTAGTGCTGGTTGCTGATCCAAGAGCAAAGCACTTGGCAATTGAATAGTCACTTTCTCTCCTGGGATAATTGGCATCGAAGTGAACACGTTTCCGTTTCGGATCGGATTTAGAGGAGTTCCATCGGGATGCAGGACAGTTGCCATTGCGATCACTGCACTCCCGGCTGTCTGATTGGTAGAGGCGGATTGAGCCCATCCTGAAGCCGGTATAATAATTATTTCAAACGCCAAGATAAATAAATTTCTTAAAACGCGCATAACTTCTCTACTTCCTAAGTGTATAGTTGCATTCCCTGTTGCCAAATCGACTCCACGACTTTCCTTCAATCACGAAATCCCTTGGGCCATAAGCTGCGTGCTGATTTAACTCTCAGCATGTTCTTTCACAACAGAAATGTAATTCATTTCACAAATGTAATTATGGATGATGCAGTGTAGGCAGAGAGCTTGGTTTTTTTGATTACGTGAGGGAGCTCTTTAGAAGATTTTTCGGAAGAAAAACAGGCTTACACTCTTGTGAAATTTGGCTCACTTGGGGAAGGCGGATGTGATAAAACACTGGAAAAATACGGGCGTTAACGGTTGAGAGATTGAGGCACCGTGGATGTCTGGAAAACACTTTTTCAAAAAATGCCGAACGCAAAATATCTGATTTCAATTCTGGTGGTGGCGCAGGTTCTGGCGCATGGGGTGATGACGCTGGCCGATGAGGTGATTCGAGAGTTGCTGACGCCGTTGCTGTGGCTGCTGGGTGGAGTGCCGGAGTTGCGGTTTGGGCCGATCAATTTTTCCGGGCTCTTTAGGGAGATGTTTTCGAGTGTGGTGTTTGTGGTGGTGAGTTTGCTGGTACTGAAATTGGTTTTGCGGGTTGGGTGGATTTCGGCGGTGGTGCCGTCGGCGAAGAGTGAGGCGGGGACCAGGCTGGAGCTTGGTAACGAGGAGTAGCCCGGAAATGGGGTCCGCGAAAAACGCGAAGCTCGCGAAAAGGGGAGATGCTTTTTCGTGTTTTGGCGTATTTAGCGGACGCAAAGTTGGTTTTGGATTTGAGCGGGGAGGGAAATATGAGACAGAGTCTCGTGGATTATCGCGTTACCAGACGGAGTCTGGTAACGAGGGGTGGCGAGGGAGAGGGGGCAATGGAGTTGCCGGTGCAAGGGCGTGACGAAATGGAACCGAGCGGAGCGAGATAACTCCACAAATACTTCTCCACATGAAATGGAGTAATTGCGGAACGAGATGGAGGGGAAGAAGTGGCCTGCGGCGCTGGGGAGGTTCCGGAATAATTTGAGGCCCGTTCGACTGCGCTGCGCTTCGCCCAGGGTGACAATTGGGGTGTGAGGAACTCGGCTTTTTTGGTGGAGGCTCGCTCTTTGGTTTTTGGATAGGAGCGGGGAAGAGTGAGGGGAGCACTTTGGATTGGCGGCCAAGATGGCCGCCCTACAAAAAATGGACTTCGTCTTTTTGGGATTTGACTAAGAGGGCAATGGAGTTGCCGGAGTAAGGGCGTGACGAAATGGAGTTTCGTCACGAGGGGAGTGGAGCGGTAAGGCGGTGAGTTGCAGACGGAGCTACACGCCACTAGGACGGGATTTAACGCGCTCCAAAACTAGATTGAAGATTGCGCGTTTATCTGCGCTTCGCTACGGTTGCTCGACTGCATTGCGCTGCGCTTCATTTCGCTCGGGATGACGCTGCTTTAGACGAAGGGGAGACTTGCCAGAAACTCTAGGTCTCGCGGAAGATGATGCGGGCTTTGCTGAGGTCGTAGGGGGAGAGTTCGATCTCGACTTTGTCGCCGGGGACGATGCGGATGAAGTTGCGGCGCATTTTGCCGGAAATGTGGGCGAGGACTTGCTGGTCGTTGGGCAGCTTGACCCGGAACATGGTTCCGGGCAGGACATCAATGACGATACCTTCGGTTTTGATCGCTTCTTCTTTCGACATGAGGCGGATGAAAAGTGGCGCTCACGCTCAAGGGGGTGAGCTCGTGGTGATTGACGCGCGCAATCTGGACAAAACAGAGAAAAAAATCAACGATTTTAGCCACTGAGGACACAGAGAACATGGATGAGGGCAAATTTTGACCGTCGAGGCGCGGAGGCGCAGAGGTTTTAATCGCGGATTTCGAGGAGGAGCGGTGCATCCCGAGCGTCCCATCCGCTCCAGCCTGCAAGTTGGCTCAGTTGGAAAGCGAAACAAAATGTCGCCACTGCAGGAGATCGGGAGAGGGTTGGGCAGATGAAGGGAGTGTGTAACTGCTTCAATTTACCGTTAATGAACACCGTTTCATAAGCGAGATGAAGGGCGAACGATTCCAGCGCTAGGGCTGCTTTTTCAAGCCATCGAGCTCCTGCATGGCGCGGGTGTGCAGGCTGCCTTCGGGGAAGACGGCGGCCCATTTTCCGGCCGCATCAAGATCCTGTAGAGCCCATTGGTGCAGGACGGACATGGCGGCTTCATCTTGGGCAGGGCCGGGGGACATGTCGTTGATGACGAGATCGGCCGCTTCCTCCGGATTGGTTTTCGACCAGACGAAGGAGGCGCGGGCCATCAATGCATCTCGAGATTCACCCGGGGGCTGCTGTTTTACCCACTGGAATGCGCCCACGGGATCACGTTCCATCCATTGGGCGGCAAGGTTGGGGAGCAGTCCGGGCGGGGCTGCATTGGGAGGGAACGCCGCCGCTACCTTCACCGCTCCGGCCGGCGAGCGTGCAGCCATCGTGGTGCAAATGCAGGAGAGGGATGCGTCGCGCTCCACTTGATCGGCGAGGTGGGAGGCCCAGGCCAGCGCCGCGTGAAAATCTTTTGCCGTCCAAGCTTCCAGCACGAGGCGGAGCAGTCGGGTGCGGAGCTCGGGCGAACCCATGTGGTGGGCCTGCTCCGCCGCTGCGAGGGCGTCGCGAGTCACCCAATGATCCACGAAACCGGCCAGCGCCTGCTCCTGTGGGAGCGGCGACTGGATTTTCAGGATGGAATCCACAGCCCCGGCAAATGTGGAATCAGCCGGGAGCGATAAAGCCTCCGCAGCAGGGAGCGGAGCGGACGAACTCGACGCAGTTACCGGGGGCGAGACGACTGGAGAGGATGTCACCTGCCCATCGGGCCAAAAACTCAGCAGGGCGAAGACGCCGGTGGCTGCACCGGCGCCCGCGATCGAAAGACGAAGCATTCCATTCATGAGAGAAAAAGAGTGAAAACCGCCGGGCAGCGGGACTGCCCGGCGGGTGATTGGAGGATGTCGCTTTACGGAGCGACTGAGATGGACCACTGCTGATCCGTGCTGCCAGCATAGCTCCATTGGATAAGGCTGGCTCCATTGGCCGTCCCGCCGCCGTAGACATCGAGCTCCAGCCCGCTGTTGACCGAGACGACCTTGTAGAACCCATTGCCCGTGGGAACGATGGTCCACCGCTGGTTGTTGGCTCCGCTCCACGGCCAGATATCAATGCCTGCTCCGGCAGAGGTGCTGTTTCCGATGACATCGAGGGCCTTGCCGCTGCCAACGCCGAGGATCTGGTATTGCCCGTTGCCTTGATCGGTGAGGGTCCATTGCTGATTGGTGCCACTGTTGTAGGTCCATTGATCCACAATGGTGCCATTGGCCGTCCCAGCGTTGGAAACATCCGCGGCTTTGTTGCTGCGGCGGTTTAGGAGGCGATACGTGCCGTTGGCCAGGAGGTGGCCCTGGTTGGTTGCCAGCGCGAGCTCCGAGAGTTGCACGCCGCTGGAGTCACCATTGTTGGCGGTGACGTTGAGGCGGTAATAACGATAAGCCGTGGTGTTGCCAAGGTTATAGGAGTTGGTCTGGTAGCGATAGGCGAAGCTCTGGTTGCTCTGCGTGTCGAGCGTGGTCCAGGTGGAATTGTCATTGGAGCCCTGGAATTGCCAGTTCTTTGGATCGCGGCCCGGAACATCATTGGCGCTGGTAATCGCATAGCGTTTGATGGTTTGCGAATTGCCGGAGCCAAAATCGTACGCCAGCCAGCCCGTGGTGCCGCCGTTGCCGTTGAACCATTTTGAACCGGGGTTGATATCGAATCCCATGGCCGCTCCCTCGGTGCTGGAAGTGCCGTTTGCACTTGCAGTTGCCGTCCCTCCGAACGCGATGTTCGCCATCGGAGGATAGGGGGTGGTGGCGATATCCTGGGAGGAATTGGCGCTTTCACCGGCTGAGTTTACCGCGCTCACCACGTAGTAGTAGGTGGTGGCATCACTGGCTGTGGCGTCGGTATAGTAATCATTCGTGGCACTGCCGACCGTGCTGTAAGGGCCGCCGCTGCTGGTGGCGCGTTTAATATTGTAGCTGGTGGCTCCAAAGGATTCGGTCCAGCGAACGACCACCTGGCCTTCGTCCGGCGAGGTCACGACCACGCGTGGCGCGGCGGGGATGGACGCTCCGGCTCCGCCATCGCCTCCCGTAATTGCCACGTTGGAAAAGGTAGCCGTAGCGGTCGTGCCGCTGATGAAGGAGGTGCAGAACAGCCCGGCGTACATCGTGGTCGGCAAGTTCGCAAAGATCGCCGTGCCGACAGGACTCCAGCTTCCGCCGTCTTGCGAGACGTAGGTCTGAATCCAGTTGCCATTCACCCGGGTAATCTTCACCCAAAAGGGAAGGGTGTTTACCAGGGAAGAGATATCCGCATTATTCGTCCCATAGGGGAGATTGGTGTAACCAATGAGTCCACGCTCGTAATCCACCACCGGGTTGAGTGCAACATAGACCTGATTGGCGGCGGTTCCAGTGATCGAGTCGGTAAACAGGATTCCAGCTTTGGAATGGCCGGCATCTCCGCCGCTCAAGGAGTTTACCTTGGCAACCAGAGTGAAGTTCCCACTCACCGATTTGTAGGCAAAGTTCACCGAGGGCGCACCGGAGCTCCAGGGGTCCCCGCCATTGTAGCCGCCTTTGAGCGTCCAGGTGCCGCTGTTATAAGAGCTGCTGCCAGCAGGCGTGCTCCCATGCAAGTCAACATCGGTGAGGCCACTGGTGACGGTTGCGACCGCTGGATCAGTCTGCACCGCGGCTGGCGTGGCGGTGGATGTGTCCCCGCTTTTCCGGAAGACGAAGCTGTTGGCGTCTTCGTTTTGATTGTTGCAATAAGCATTCGTCCAAGGGGTGCACAATCCCATGCGCACGGCATAAGCACTATTGATGATGTTTAAGGCCCGGCGATCCTGGCCCGACGACCGGGGCGTCCCGCTGATGTTGGTGAAAATCCCCCAGAATGGAGCGCCAAAATCGACAAAGCCCGGGGTTGGCCCAGGCTGGTTGAAGCGGGCATAGTATTCCGCTGTCGCCAGGATTCGATTATCCATTACGGAGAACACATCGGTTCCCTGTTTCCAGCAAACCTCGCCAATAAAGGCGAGATCCCATATGTAAAGGGAGGTATGCCCCTGGTCCCGCCCGGTGTCGCCCACCTCGCCATTTGGGAGGGTGTCTTTCAGCCCGGCGTCGGCGTCGCCCATCAGGCTGGAAACGGTTTGGTTGAATTCCGTCTGGTTATCACAGAACACCGCAATGGCAATGGCCGCCGTCAAATCTTCCATCCCCTGGGAGCCCGTGCCGACAGGGCTCGGCACCCCGAGATCGGGCCAGAAGACATTCTGGAAGTAGTTCTGCGTCACAGTCGTGTCGGACGAAGTCCAGCCTGACCATGTGCCGCGTAAAATATCGGCACCCCCGGCATAACAGTAGGCATAGTCGGCGAGATCAAAGGCGGCTTCGATCCCCGTGTAGGAGGTCTGGGTATTTGCCCATGCGATCAAGATGTCATGCGCCTTTTGCGCATAGGCGGTATTGCCGGTGAAATACCACATCAGCGATAGATCGAAGACCGCTTGCATGTCGCTTTCCCAGGCGCCTTCGTTCAGGTAGGAGCCCCCGTCGTTGCGGCTTACCTGGGCAAAAGGCCCCTGCATGGTATAGCTGAGCGAGGCATGGCCATCTGCTTGCAGCGTGGCATAGCCGGAGGCCCAGGGATTGGTGGTGAGGTTTTTCTTGAGCGTGGCAAGATCCGACGAGGTGAGGGGGATGCCCGGATGGGTAAAGGCCTGGCTGCTATTGGTGGCGGCGGAAAAGCCGATGGCAGCCAGAATCGCGAATAGCGCTTTTTTCATGTTCTGGTGGGTGTTTTATGAATGGCTGCGACTTCTCCCGGGATAGTGGAATCGCGCATGAAAACGGCCCGGCGGAAGTGGCCGGGAAATCTTTGCTGGAAACCGCGGCGGGGGGGCTCGCATTGGATGAGATGATAAAGCTCGAGGTCAGTGCGGCAAGAGTCCCGGTATGAACACGGTTGCAAAATCTTTCGCAAGCAGTTGGCTCTGTGAGATGCGATTCCCAATAGAGATGCAGTGGAACCCCCGGGGCCAGGGGGATTGTGCTATTGCCTGCTCCAGCGCAGAATAGATATCGAAAAAGCGGGAAACTCGTGGCTCAGCGGGAATCGGGCCGCTAAAGTGGATCTTTTGGCGGCGATTTTCGTGGGCTCGACGAATGAATTTTCGTCGTCCAGGCTGGCCCCGTGCAACACCGTGCAAGTGCCGTGAGAAAAGGCTTTCGACAAGCCCGCAAGTTCCACCGGTATTGATATGGACTGGGCTGAACTATTCACCACCTTCAAAATCACGTCGCCGGAATCCTTCCTTAGGCCGGCGACGGCAAAGAGCGTGGGCGGATTGGTGGCGCTAGTTGGCAGCTCGACTGGCAGCACCACATCGGGCCGGTTCGAAGCGAACAGGACCTGGACATAATACGAAGGCGAACCATAGACGCGGGTGGGATCGAAAGTAATCGCGTCGGGGTGCCAGCGTTCCCACGATGGATTGGTAAACAGCGGGGCGTAGGAACTCATCAACACCACGTCGGCATTGCGTTCGAGGCCGGTTAAAAAGGCGGCTTCCGCCAGTGCGGCCCGCAGGTTGCCGTGGCCGCCGTCTTTCTTCACAGCATACTCGCCGAGGTAGAGTTTCGGCTGGCGGCGGTCGTAATGGTCGTAGCGTGAGGCTTGGTTGAAAAACCAGTCCGCAGTCGGGTAATAGTGCTCGTCCACGACTTCGGCGGGGGCGTCGGGTTCGGAGTGGATATTGGCAATGGTGATGATGTCGGGAGCGGCAGCCTTTATGCGATTGTAAAACATCCGATAACGAGGCAGGTAATCAGTACGGGTGCCACCGCCCCACGAATAGCCCATGCCGTTTTCGTTGCCGATTTCGACATACTTCAAGTGAAAGGGTTGGGGATGCCCGTTCCGGGCTCGCCATGCGCCCCATTTCGAGGTGACGGGGCCATTGGCATATTCGATGGCATCAAGCGTGTCTTGAATCCAGGGCTCAAGTTCGCCCGGGGGGACGAAATCCTTCTCCGCCATTCCCACATGCGCCACATAGAGCGGTTCCGCACCCAGATCCTCGGCAAGCTGGAGGTATTCATGGAAACCCAGCCCGTTGGTCGAACGATAGCCCCAGATATTCCACGTGCCGGGACGCTCCGCCACGTCGCCGATCGTATCCTTCCAATGCCAGGCATCCGCCAGCACATGGCCTTCGGAAAAGGACCCGCCGGGAAAACGCAGCACGCCGGGATGCATGTCCGCCATCATCTTCACGAGATCGGCGCGCAGTCCATTGGGACGGCCTTTATAGGTGTTCTTGGGAAAGAGCGAGACCATGTCCAGCCAGATCGTGCCGGGCTCTTTGAGGGCAATCACGAGCCGGGCATCGGAGTCCGTTTTGGCAGGGATCAGCGTGGTCGCGAGCTTGCGCCAGTTTTTGGGGAGGCCGGTGAATTCATGGGAGGCCAGGATTTCACCGGTCGATGTTTCTAGCGAAACGGTGAGGGGGGCGGCGGATTGGAGCGCATGGGTGTAGAGCGAGAGGTCGTAGCTCTGGCCGGCCTGCACCGCCAGACCGTTGACTGGCTGGCGCTGTGCTGCTTCGAATTTGGGCAGCCACTCCGCAGGCTTGTCACGCGGATATTCGGGAACGCCTTTGAAGCCCTGGTTATAAATTCCCACGCGGCCACTTCCAATCTTCCTCACGACGATCTTCAGGCTGGTGGGATTGTTCGGATTCAACGGTTGTGCATGGTCAAGGGCGAGGTCGAACTGGGCGTCCTGGTTTTCTAGAGGAGTCCAGGCCAGTGGGCGGTCCGGGAAATCTTCGAACGACCGGTTTTGCACCATCTCGGCGTAAAGACCGCCATCGCCAGCACGGTTAATATCTTCAAAGAAGGCCCCGTAGAGGGTCGGGCTTACCGCTGCCCCCGGGTGATCCGTCTGCACGATGATTTTTTCCGCGGCAGGCAGGTTGAGTGAGCAAAAAGGGGCGAGGGCGAGCAGACAGATCGGAAGACTTTTCATGAGCAGCGGCAGGACTTTGGAGTGCTGTGAAGATATCGGGAATGCAGTGGATGGTCAACGCCGCTGGAGAGACTGGGTTATTTTGGTGCTGGCAGGCTGTCGCCATCCATCCATGCACCTTTGACAAGGATTTCCCGGTAAATCGCCGGGCGTCCGTGGGCGTTGTCGTTGAGGAGGGAGATCAAGACGAGAACGGCGACCCGCCCGATTTCCTCCGGATTTTGGTAGATGCCGGAAGTGAAGGGCGTGTCGAGGGTATTGATCGTAGCCACCGCGATATCCTCGGGAACCCGATGCCCGGTTCGTTCCAGTAGCAGCTCCAACGCCGAGGAGTCGGTGAGGATGGCGTCCGGGCGGTACTTTTCCAGCCATTTATTAAGGGTGGAATGGATCGCCTCCACTTGGTTCGGGTCCTTCCAGGTCTCGTCGGTAATTGATTCCTCCATGAGAAGGGGCGGCAAATGAAGAGTGGTGGGGAGACTGAGCATCTGCGCATGCAGGAAGCCGCCGAGATAGGTCCATTTACTGGTCCGGTGACCGAAAAAACCGATTCGCTTATAGCCTTTTTCGATCATCTTTTGCAGCGCCAGGGACGCGCCGTCGAACTGGGCGCTGGTGACGAGGGGGAAATCGGGCAGCCCCATGGTGGCGCGCGAGAGCCGGACGACCGAAAAATAATCCCACTCAAAGTTGGGCCATTTTATGGGATGCGGGAGCGGAGCAAGGAGGATGCCCTGAATATTGCGGGTGAGCAGGATATTTTGCAACCGGGCGGGCGAGGTGCCCCGGTGGACGTAAAATTCCTCAAGGCGATAGCCAAATTTCTCGGCGGCCTTTTGCGCTCCCACCCAATAAAGGTGGAAGGACTTGTATTCGTACAATTGCCGCGGGCGGGGCCAGAAGTTGAACCACGCCAGCACGGCCTGGATCGGCTTGGTGGCGGAAGTGCGCTTGTATTCCGCCAGCCCGGTGGCCATGGGATTGGGGCGATAGCCCATTTCGCGCGCAGTTTTCTGCACCAGCTCGCGCGTGGATTCTTTGATTTTGGGATCATTGCGCAGGGCCTTGGAAACGGAGGCGTGGGAGATTCCGAGTCTCTGGGCGATGTGTCGGAGTGTAACGGCGGGCTGGTGTATTGGTTCGTTCATGGAAGGAAGGAGAGCTCCTTGCGGTTTACCGGTAGGGGATTTGGGGGAATGCGTCATCCGGTCATTTTTGAAACCGTGTTCACCGCGCGGCGATTGCGATACGGCTGTCCCTTTTTATTTTACCCCCGGCCTGAGTTGTCTTCAAGCCCTACTACTCCAACCCACCAGTTAAAAACACATGAAACAATTCAAATCCTCCCGCTCCCTCTTCGGCGGGGCGAATTCAAGAGTTAGTAATTTGTCCGTTCCCCCGTTCGTTCTTACGGGCTCAATCGTAGCGTTTGTCATGGCTGCGGCGATCACGTCATCTGCCACGGCCGCCGATGCCTATTTTGACCTGAATGGTGCAACGGCAGGTTCCGGCGCGACCTCTGCCACCGGCACGGCAACTTGGGATACGACGACGAATACCGACTGGACTAACTCTTCCCCCGGCTCAAAAAAGTGAAGTCACGTCAAGCTGCTCCAATTCGGAATACGACTTCACATTGCCGTTCAGTGGATGCAGCGCGAGCGAGTTCTCGCTTTGGGTATCCAGTTTGGAAAACTCTCTATCGAGATACTCCAGGGCCGCCTGTGGCGTTTTGAATGTGTTCTGATTGGGGAGCCCCGCGAATGTGAAAGCCGTTTTGAAAGTTCCGTTCCCAAGGCGGTAGATTTTCCCAGTCCGACCGTTCTTCTCGAATCGAAAGGGAAGGCGAAACTGGCCGGTTGAGCGTGGCTTCGTCACGCTCTTTATATACCGTTATATACCAAAATCTGCAAGTTGAAATGCTATTGAGCTGGGAATTGGTCTTGATAAAAAATCGCTGTAAACCCTTATGAATAAAGGCTCTTGGGCTGATTTGCTACCGACCCGGGGAGTGGAGCCTAGGGGATTCGAACCCCTGACCTCCTCAATGCCATTGAGGCGCTCTACCAACTGAGCTAAGACCCCGTGAAAAAGGGAGCGCAATGTGACCGGGATGTGCCTGCTTTGCAAGTGCTTTTAGAAACTTTTTTGCACTTTTTTTCGGACACACTGAACGGTCGGTTTTGAAACGGTTTACCGGCGGCTACCGGTAGAAGGCGCGGATGGTTTCCACCACGTAGGCAAGCTGTTCATGGGTCAGCTCGGGGTAGATCGGCAGGGCGAGCGTTTCCGCGGTTGCGCGTTCGCTCTCCGGGAAATCGCCGGTTTGATAGCCGAGACTCGCAAAGCACTTCTGCTGGTGCAGTGAAAGGGGGTAGTAGATTTCCGAGCCGATGCCGTTCTGTTGCAAGTGCGCCCGCAATGCGTCGCGGCGCGGTGCGCGGATGACGAACTGGTTGTAGATGTGATGATTCACCGCGCCTCCTCCAGCCGCCTGCCGGGCGTAGGGTTCGATGGGCAGCGTGACGGTGTCGAGCAGTTCGAGCCGCGCAAATTCCTGATGGTAAAAAGCAGCATGCTCCCGACGCGCCGCATGCCAGCCGTCGAGGTGGGGGAGCTTCACTTCCAGCACGGCGGCCTGAATGGCATCGAGGCGGAAGTTGCCGCCGATCCATTGGTGGTAGTAGCGCGGCTCCATGCCGTGATTGCGAAAAGCGCGAATCTTTGCCGCCAGTTCCGCGTCGCGACAGGTCACCATTCCCGCGTCGCCAAAGGCGCCCAGATTTTTCGTGGGATAAAAGGAGAACCACCCGCAATCGCCCATGGAGCCTGCGCCATGCACCTGGCCGGTGGCCTTGGATGGATACTGCGCACCGAGGGCCTGGGCCGCGTCTTCGAGCACGGGCACGTGGTATTCGCGGCCCAGCGCCATGATTTCATCTATTGCCGCGCAGCAGCCGAAGAGATGCACGGGGATGATCGCCTTGACGTTTGACGTGTTCTCCAGCGCCTGCCGGAGCGCCGGGACGGAAAGATTAAATGTCGCCGGATCAATATCGACGAAGACTGGTCGTGCCCCGACGCGCGAGACACAGCTTGCGGTGGCGAAAAAAGTATAGGGCGTCGTCAGCACCGTGTCGCCGGGACCGATCTCCAGCGCCATCAACGCCACGAGCTCGGCATCCGTCCCGGATGAAACGCCGATCGCGTGATTCGCTCCGCAATAGTCGGCGATCGCTTTTTCCAGCCGTTCCACCCGTGGCCCGAGGATCAGCGTCTGGGTATCGGCCACTTCGTCGATGGCGGCACGGATTTCTTCGCGGAGGGTTTGATACTGGCTCTTGAGATCGAGAAGCGGGACTTGCATGAGACGGTCAGGGATTAAGGAAATCTCAAGGTTGAGATTTCGCCGCGCGACTTGCAAGCAGAGTTATGCGGCAAGGGGCGGAACCGCCAGGGAGAGAAAAATTTCACCACCAAGACACCAAGACACCAAGACACCAAGACACCAAGACACCAAGACACCAAGACACCAAGACACCAAGCGGGGAAAATTGTTTTGGGATGGCGAAGCACTCCTTCTCAAATTCAAAAACCGCCAATCATCCAAACCTTGGCGGTTTGGCGACCTGGCGGTTTTATCAAGCAGAGAAAGCGAAAAGGATGGGGGACTGCCGCTTAGAGCATTTTTGATTTAAATATATACATTCAAAGGCGAAAGAGGTAAGAGCGACGGGCATGCAAGCCTATTCGCAGGATTTACGGGACCGGGTGCTCCGCGCCCTGGAACGTGGAGACGG